>Ga0116191_1001871_pt1 | contig 16533 bp, 26 predicted proteins | sample AD_UKC111_MetaG_FD_89897 | JGI IMG/M metagenome (GOLD analysis project Ga0116191, IMG submission 89897) | Active sludge microbial communities of municipal wastewater-treating anaerobic digesters from Hong Kong - AD_UKC111_MetaG | ecosystem: Engineered > Bioreactor > Anaerobic > Digestate...
GTGCAGATCCCGTTGCACCTGATGGAAGCGGAGACGGAAGAGCCATTGTGAATTTAGCCATTGCGAGAATGGTTGAAGAAAATAAAATATTAATGGAGGCTTTTGCTTCAAGGCTTGAAAAAATTGAAGTGAAAGGAGTTTGGGATTATGACTACTATACTCGAACTACTGATACGCTTAAAAAGGTTCAGGATGGTAGCAAACTAAGCTAAAAATCCAATCATTATTTACAAGCCATTCGAATTCCGGATGGCTTTTTTTGTGCTTAATGGCGATTTTAATTGATCGTATTTTGATGAAACTGAGCAGGGTAACGGTTTTCGGTATTAGGGCTTTGTGCTTCCTTCCAATTTTAATAGTGATTCGTTGTTGATTGTTCCCATTTGCCGTTTTTTTTTGATGGATGCAAAGGTCGGGCGGTGCTGCCTTAACAAGGATTTTCTCGGCATATCCTGCAGGTGTTCGGTATTCCAATTCCTCCTTGTTTCGGAATCACCCTTTGCCCTCGGGGTGAATTGCATCATCAATTAAAAAACTAATCAAATGGAAACAAATTCAAACAACAACGAAACCACTAAAAAATTTAAGAACTTGGAAGGAAAATGCACAGCAGCCCCAATGATTTCGAAAGAAACCGAAGTTTACCGCGAAGCTCAGTTCTTCATCGAAACAAAACACGGGAAAACAATTAAAATTTACGCCATGCAGGCAGCAGTTGACAAAGCCATGAACGGAATAGTTGAAGGCCAGTATGTAAAAATGAGCGGATTATTTTTAGCCAGCGATGCTTACCGAATGACCTCATTCAAATAAGCGAACAGAATGTTTTAAGAGTAAAGCAGGGGGCAAAATCCCCTGCTTATTTTATTAATTTTACCGTTGTAATACTTTTTATCTATATTAACGTAACCGTTTGAAGGTTTTCACGTTTTGGAAGTCTCAAATATATTTTTTACGTTTGCTCCGCGAAACACATATTAAAACAATGAAATACTTTTATCTCTCCAGTGCCAATTTATCTAAAAGACATTTAGAGGTAGCGAGAGGTGGAAGGTACCTCATTATCTGGGGAGTTTTCTTAGGTGTTTCGCAGCGACTACCTCATTTTAACAAAAAATATTATGCGAAACACCGAAAACAACCGATCATCTAGAAGCCAGGCTTCTAAAGGATCTGCGTCAACAGCACGAAACGCTGGAACAGAAAAAATTATTCGTACTAAAAGTCAAGCAAAGCAAGAAGCTTTGAAAATGATTGAGCTTGATGAAAAGTACAATTTAGTAAGCATGGCAGTAGATGTTATTGGCCAGTTGCACACGTATTCTGAGAATGATTTAGCGAAAATCATGAAAGATTTAACGCTATTAACCATGAGTAAGGATAGTGAAAATAAAGAGGTACATTCGGACTGCGTTACTAGCTTAGGCCAAATAGCTGAAATGATTGTATTTATTGCAAGTAACCGACAGGAATTGGATAAAATAACCGATTTCTTTATTAAGTTACAGCAAAAAATGGAAGGCGAAATGCCTTTGGAAGATTAATACGGAAGGCCATGACAGAAACAGCAGAAAAAGCAACCGAAGAGGCAAAAAAGCCCTCCGAGGAAATAAATGGCATGTCGATTTACGTAAATACTATTTCGAATTTCTATACAAGTGTATCGAAAGACGAAACAGGAGCAGTACGTAAAACACCTAACGAACTTCTCATGAAATTCGCACCAAGCCAGGAATGGAGTGCGGATGATGTAAGTAGCTTCATATTACAGATGAAATTAAAAGGACTAGATCCTGCAATAGAGAATAACGAAACTGATTTTGATTTCGTTTACTACTTAAAAGCAAAATAATTTAAAACTTCTTCAACGGTAAGGCTCAAATAGATATATTTGGGCCTTAACTTTATATAACCGTATGAAAAAACTATTTTTAATTGCACTTCTATTTGTAAGTGCGGATGCTCTTTGTCAAATACCATATAAAACAAAGGAGCAGAGGAAAGCAGAATCAAGTAAAGAAATTAATTTGCATGATAAGGATTTTTACATGCGTAGAGCAGGTAATTTAGGCATTGTTTCTCAAAGCTTAATTATTGGGTCAGGTGCAGTAACGATATTGGCTGCAAATCATACTATAAAGAAAAAAAATGTTAATGATGATAGTGTTTATGTTATTGCTGGTGCAATGAGTTTGACTTCTGTTATTTTACAGATGTGTGCATGGAACTGTATTACTAGGGCAGGCAAAACAAACAATACAGTAGGATTGAATGTTTCACCTGCCGGAGCATCGGTAGCAGTTACTTTTTAAACCGCATCCATCAACTTAATTTGATCGCGCAAGTCAGAATTAATAACATGCACGTAAACCATAGTAGTTTCAATTTTTCCGTGTCCCATTAATTTTTGAAGCACTTGAAGCATTCCTCCCGACTCTAAAAATGTTACTGCGAATGTGTGCCGGGCAACGTGGAAAGTAATTGTTTTAGTTATGCCGGCAAGCATTGCCAATGTTTTTAGATGTCGGTTGATGTTAACGGGAGCAAGGGTTTTAAAAATTAATCCTTCTCCCGTTAAATTTATAAACTTCTTTGCTCCTTCGCTTAGTGGTACCCGAATATGCCTACCGGCTTTCCGGGTTTTATGAGGCACGAAAACAAGTTGATCTTCTACAATGTCGTTATATTCTATTTTCAGGATGTCGGAAATTCTTAATCCTGTTTTGCAGCTGAATAGGAAGCATCGTAAAATTTCCTGATCATCAGGCTTTAGAGTATTGGAATCGTAAAGCTTGATAAATTTTTCGAGCTCTTCCCGGTTTAAAAAATCACGGGTACCGGTAGGCCGAGAAACTTTAAATTGCTCGTATGGATTTTTAATTCCGGATCCGTTGGATATGGATGCATTGATAAGCATTTTGATATCCTTGTGATGCTTCCAGATTGTTGCCGGCGATAGTACGTAGTTCTTTTTTAGGAATGCATCGAAGCGGGCAATCAGCTTTACATCGAGTTCGTGAAAGGTAACTTTCGGCGCAAATCTCGAGAATTTGTTGATGGCATTTTGAATGCTTTTCTGCGTTCCTTTTTCACAGGTATTTCGCACATGGTTCATGTGCTTTTTGCAGAACTCAATAAAGCTGTTTGTTTTTTTACCTTGAAGGAATTCTTCTCGCACCTGGTCTAGTGTTGCTAGCCGGTCGATCATATTATAATGATGCCGGATAGTATTTACACTATCATAAGCCCGGGTAATGGTATCGCGGATCTGATCGACTTCGTTTTTTTGAAGTCCTTTCCCGTAGAGCACCATGGAGTCGGCATGTCGCCAAGCTTCCGGAGGAATCTTAATGTATAACGGCAGTACCGTTGTTTTTCTGTTCACGCTAATTCTTAGCGCGAGCGGAGCCATCCCTAATTTGTTGGTGGCTTCGGTTCTCAAAATAACCTTGCTGGTTAATCTGTTCATGGCAATTTTTTTAAAATTGTTTGACATGGCAGCTTGTGTGTAGATTGTGTGTAGAAATCTATTGAAACTGCGGATTGAACCAATATCTAATAACCTGATTTACTGATACGTAAGTTTTTTGAAGAACGAGAGAATTGAGTGTTTGTGGTCCCGTCGCTTTTCCTTCAAATTTTCAAGATATTTGATAATGAATCAATTGCAGTCGTTTAAATTGACTGAGTGTGGATTCTGTATAGAAAAAGGGCTGTTAAGCCCTTATCCCTTCATTATAGTAATGATTTGTTGATTGAGATCAATCACTTTATCCTTCAATCCGGATATCTCATCCAGGAGCTCAATAATGCGCTCCTTAAGTTCAAGATTCTCTTTCTGATCATCTGTAAGCTTTTCCTTCAGCTCGGTTGGCTTTGGATAGTTGATCTCATAAGAGAGCCCTTTTAGCGGACCTGCATAGAATTCATCCGTTGTAATTCCGAATAAGTTGCAGATCTGCATTACTCTTCCATGCTTAAATGCCGATTTATTCAGCATTTGATAAATAGCCGATGGGGTGCACTTTAGTTGTGTGGAAAGCGCCGCTGCATCCGCCAATGCGCTATGCGTCATAAGATATTCTAGCTGCTGACCGTGATGAACAGGAGCCTGTTTTTTTGTACTCATTTACTTCTCAATTAAATAACCACTATTTGAATTAACAATTATATGTTAGTAAAGACTTTTAAAAACTTTAAAAGTCTTTAAAAAACTCTACACTTTTGAAGCAAAAGATAACAACTTTTTTTATAAATGAAATATGACTTTTTACAGAAAGTTATAAAGTTTTATAAAAAGGTTTAAAAACGTAGAGTAAAATCATGGCAACTAAGTTAAAATCAGTGAGTTTCGAAAAGTTCCTTCGTGAAAAGCTATCTCACCAACAGTTTGAAAATCTTGAAATGGCTTTAAAAGTGAGCCCGCATAGACGCACGAAGATTTTAAATGATCCCAGAGTAATGACAATTGAGGAGGTTAAAACTATCAGCAAGCTGGTGAAAGAGCCGGTTGAGTTTTTAGTAAACAGTTTTAACGCAGGTGCTGAGAAAATTACCATCGGAGAGTATCGCAAGTATTTACCAATCCTAAAAAAATAAATCATGATGAAATTTTACCTATCCGCTTGCGGACAACGTGGATCTGTTGTTATAGACAACAAGGAAATAAGATCCTTCTCACTTAACGTGAGTGTAAATTCTCAACGATCTACTGTATCGGTTGTAAGATACTCTGCAGCTGTATTCGCTTCAATTGCGAATTCATGTAAGGAAGTAACGTATGATCTATTTCAAGAATTCCTTGATAGCTACTTCGCATTTCAAACAGCAGCTTTTCAAACTAATAAACCTGTTGTAGCATGAAATACTTTTTTATAGCCCCGATAACTCCTTCTTATTTGAGAGAGGATTCTCATTTAGCTGCTGATAAACTAATTGCAGCCGATATCGATTTCGAATCAACATTATCGGTCGAGGATAATATGTCGACCGATACGAAAGAGCACATGAAAGACTTGATTGATAAAATGCTTTCCTGTGATGAAGTAATCATACTTGAAAACTTTGATCATTCACTACTAAGTAATACTCTTCTGCTTGTTGCGAATTGCTCAGGCATGGTTGCTACTCACTTTAATCAATTCATGTATGCTCATGGAAAAGACTCAATCAAAAGCTGAGTTTGTAAAGGATATTCAAAAGTTCATTTCTCACTCGAAAATGATTTTTGAAAAATCGACAAACCCTCATTACAGTTCAAGAGAAAGACTTGAATCGCTTCGTATTGCTGATCGATTAAGATTTACTCTTTATGACTCGAATTATTTGCCACTGGCAAACATTTGCGAGATGGTGCTGATGATTAAAAAGGATCTTGTTAATATCCTTCCTGCAGAGGGAAATAAGAGCTATAAAGGCAGTGTTGATAATCTAGAATCTATTATACGAGATGCAACGAATTTTTTACAAGCAAGAAAAAAAGCCGCATAGTTTGCGACGTATGGAGCAGACCTGGACTGCAGTAACATTTATCATTTACATCCTATTCACATTATTCATAATTCTTAACCGATGAAGCAACCTAAACTAGTATTTAAACAAGCCGAAGATGGTACCTGGAGATGGACCAGCTACAGCAGAAATGGTAAAAAATTGGCAATGTCGAGCGAAATGTACTCTCGATTGCAACGAGCTCAGGACGGATTTAATGCCGATACTAAAGAGCGATTAGCTCTAATAGGAATTGTAGATACTACCAAAGATTTTTTAATGGAGATTCCTGCAGATAGAGTTCAGATTATTCCATACGTGAAAAAGTAAAATACCTGATGAACTCAATAGGAATGTAGGGTTCGAATCCCAGTTCATCACTCGTTCTTTATATGATTTAGCTTGAAAGCTAGCCGGGGAGGGAATCCTAAGTTCCCTCCGACTGTTGGGATGGCGGAATGGTAGACGCTGCGATTAACAGGGAACGGTATCCCAATGAGGTAGTGTAGTTCAAGTTAGTCGGCCCTGCGGGTTCGAATCCCGCTCCCAACACAAACCAAGTCCGCCGAAGATCATATGTACCCTCTATCCGGAGGGTGAGGAAGTCGAAGGCATGCCTCCCGAATGGACATACTAGGGTAAAACTGTCCGAGGTGGATATTGTAAATTTTAGCAGTTAAGGCATGCAAAGGATGACTCCGATAATTCGGTAACAGCCACCGGGAAACCGGTGGCTTTAAAAACTAAAATCAATTATGACTCTTAAAAAAATGAATGAACTGAATTTTGAAGCATGGCTTCAAAAAAAGATAAGTGAGAAATTAATTACCGATTTAGGAGAAGGATGGTTCGTGTATAAAGGAATCAAGAAAACTAAATTTTCGTTACAAGTAGATTGGAAACTTGAAATAAGAAGCTAAATGCAACTGGACAATTTTCAGGCTGAATTTGTACTGTTAAACTTTCCTCATGAAAAGTCGAGAGATGTTGCAGATGCCATTGGATTAAAGGTATCTACAGTAAGGCATTTTGCTTATAAAAACGGGTTGAAGAAATCCGAAATCTTCAACAATAGTTCGATGTCCGGAAAATTAACTTCTGATACCGTTCGAGGTTTGAATTTTCGATTTAAAAAAGGACATATTCCTGCCAATAAAGGGAAGAAGCTTCATGAGTACATGAACCCTGAAACGGTTGAAAAAGTGAAAAAGACTTGCTTCAAGAATGGACACCTTCCGAAGAACACGAAAGAAGATGGAGCGATATCAATTAGAAAGGATCGTGCCGGGAGATATTACCAGTTTATTCGACTTAGTTTAAGCAAATGGGTGCATTTGCATGTTCATCTGTATCGAGAAAAATATGGGAATATTCCAAAAGGATATGTAGTTGCATTTAAGGATAGAAATACAATGAACTGCGTAATTGAGAATCTTGAATTAATAACCCGGAAAGAATTGATGGCGAGAAATCAAATCCATCATTATCCGGAGGAGATAAAGCAAACAATTAGAACACTTTCAAAACTTAAAAAATTGATTAATGGCAAGGAACAAAATCAATGATCTACGAGATCATCTCTTCGAAACAATTGAAAGATTAAAAAATCCGGACGAGAATGAAACAATGACTGTAGAAAAAGCGAAAGTTATCGCTGATATCGGTCAGGTTCTTGTGAACTCAGCTAAAATTGAAGTTGACATGATTCGCTTAGTTGATAAGCAAAATGGCATCTATCAAACAACCGGATTTATTCCATTAGAAGATGCTACTAAAAAATTAACCTCATAAAATTTAACTCATGATTGCAAAATTTAATGAAAACGAATTCGGTTTGGAAATCGAATTGACACCTGAAACAGTTGAAGAAACGGCAACATTACTTCGGTATAATCAAAACTGTACAGCATCTAAACCTGAAGTGTTTTTCTCATTCAGAAAAATTCCATACCTCTCTTTATTCTTGAAAAAGAAAAAGAAATCTGTTCAGAGTTTTTCGATTCGAGCAGGAAATAAAAGCTAGTTCCAATACCTAATAACCTGAGTGCCGATGGAGTCGGTGTGTAGACCGACTCCATTATTAACCTTAACCAAATCCCCCTCAAATTTCCTTATATGATAAGCGCGAACTCGATAGAAAAAGTACGTGATATTTCGATTGTTGATGTGATAAGCCGTTACATTACTTTGAAACGTGCCGGGTCGAATTATACCGGTTGTTGCCCGTTTCATAACGAACGTTCACCAAGCTTCATGGTTAATCCGACAAAGAACTTTTACAAGTGCTTTGGATGCGGAAAAGCCGGTGATTCAATTTCGTTCGTTCGTGAGAAGGAAAGTTCAACCTTTGAGGAAGCAATTGAAAAGATTGCTGCCATTGGTGGTGTATCGATTGACTACGAAAGAATCGATATAGCAGAGGCAAAAGCCAAGAAGGAGGAAAAGGATGAAGCGATTGCATTAATGCAATACGCAGGAAAAGAATATCAATCTGCGCTGTATAAAAACGATGCAGCATTTGAATATATTTTGAATCGTGGTTTTTCTCATGCTGATATTGCTGAGTGGCGTTTAGGATGGGCTCCTGAAGGCTTTAGATTTATAACCGATAAGATTAATGAGTCGGGAAGATCTTCACTTGCATTGAAAATTAACCTGCTCGCTAAAAAGGATGATCGTACGCACGATTTCTTTTCGGGACGAGTGATGATTCCGGTTGAGGATCATCAAGGTCGACTTGTTGCATTTGGCGGAAGAATTATTGATTCGAAACTAAAAACAGCTAAGTACATTAATAGCTCGGAGAGCTTAATTTATTCGAAATCGAATGTTCTATTCGGATTAAATCATGCTCACTATGCAATTAAGAAACAAGGCTACGCAATTTTAGTTGAAGGATATACCGATGTTATTCGTTTGCACTCCGTCGGCTTTCCTATTGCTGTTGCAAGTTGTGGTACCGCTTTCACCCAGGAGCAGGCAAAGCTTTTAAAACGTTATTGCGGATCGGTAGTGATTATGCGTGATGGCGACAGCGCCGGGATGAAAGCTGCAATGAAGGATGTGAATATTGCAATTGCCGAAGGTTTTATTGCTTATGCCGCTATACTCCCGGAGAAAGAAGATCCGGATTCGTTTTTCAGATCGGATAGAGTAGTGTGGATGATGGAGAATATTAAAGATGCCATTGTTTGGAAAGCTACAGTTATTCGTGATGAGTGGGTAAAACTTGGGAAAGATATTGCCGGCAAAACAGAGGCACTTGACCAGATTGTTGAAATGCTTCTCTGCATTAAGTCGCCGAATAGAAGGGACGAGTATATTAAGCAAGTTGCTCCATTAATGGAAATGAAGCCTGCTGAAATGCAGAAGGCCATTAAAAGGCGACAAGATGAGTTCGAAATTGAGCGAAGTAAGGAAATCGATTCGGAAGATGGAGCACTTCCGAAATGGGTTAAAGAGCATGATTTATATGCTAACGGTTTTGTTCAGAATTTTGAAAATTCGAAAGAGCATCCAATGGGAATGTACTTTTTGAATAACAACGGATCCGGAATAACTCGCTCAACAAATTTCACGGTTAAACCACTTTACCACTTATACGATTCGATTAATAATCGACGATTGATTGAAGTAAGTAATTATAGACAAACATCTTTTATTGAAATGCCATCGAGGGCGATGATCTCGCTCGATGCGTTCGAAATTGCTTTGATCGAAAAAGGTGCATTTACAACTGATCCAACTTTTACAAAGGCAAACTTTAAGCGCATGGCAGCTTGGATGAGCGATAACATGCGTAAAGCTTTTGAGCTGAAAACACTTGGTTGGCAGACATTGGAAGGTTTTTTTGCGTTCTCCAATAAAGTGATCTATAATGATGAGCAGCTTGATTATAATGAAATGGGAGCTGTTGATATTAATGACTGCTCTTATATCTCTATGGGTATATCGAATATTCAAAAAGATTTCCGCCAGGAGAATAATATTTACGAGAATGATTTATACCTGAAGCACGTTGATACTAAAGTATCATTTTCGGAGTGGGCTGATCTATTTAATAAAGTATATCCTGATAACGGACCTTTCGGAATTGCTTTTGTGTTGATATCGCTCTTTAAAGATCGAGTAGTTCATGTTACAAAAGTTCCTCACCTGTACTGCTATGGTCCGAAGGGATCAGGTAAATCGGATTTTGCGGAGTCATTAACGTGGTTGTTTTTCTCTGGGAAGAATTCGGATGGCAAATTGATTCAGGGCTTCAACTTGAATCCAGGGCAAAGTACTGTATTCTCGTTTTTCAGCAGGTTAGAAAGATTCCGTAACTGCCCAGCTCTATTTAACGAGTTCGACGAGGACATGATTGAAGATTACAAGTTTGGAGCTTTCAAAGCTGCCTACGATGGTGAAGGTCGCGAGGTTGGTGAAGGAGATACCGGCAAGGCCCGAAAAACGAAAATTCAAAAAGTTCAAGGCACCTGCATTTTAGTAGGGCAGTACTTATCGGTTAGGGATGATGGATCTGTATTGAGCCGATCGATATCAGCTGAATTCAGATTGGAGCGCGTGAAAAAGTTGACTGAGCAGGATATGAAAAACCATCGCCATTTGAAGGATATGGAGGAAAAAGGGTTGAGCGGAATTATAGTAGAGATTCTGAAGCATAGAGATTCTATTATTGATGCTCTACGTCCTGAGTTTTTAGAAGTGTATAAAAGTATTACTGCAGATACAAGAGCTGCCGGCATTAATGCAGAAACTCGGATTTTGAGAAATTACACGCTTTGCGCGACAATGATCAAGATCGCATCCGGAATTTGGAAGCTTCCTTTCACTTATAATGAGTTCTATAAAAAATGCCTTGATACTATTATTTCTCATAATAGAATGCTTCGCGATAACTCAGCTCTTGCCAACTTCTGGAAAATTATTGAGTTTGCATTTGATCAGAAACTGATCAGTATAGGATTTGCTTTCGATATAGAGTTAAAATCAAACTTGGAAGTTGTTAGAGATCGTGATACGACGGAATTGATTTTTGAGAAACAAACTCAGATCCTGATGCTCCGCTTTTCAAACCTATATGGGATTTATTCGAAACTATATAAGGATAGAACCGGGAACAAAGCACCGGAAGAAGAAACGCTGCTTACTTACTTAAAGGATCAGCCATATTATGTAGGGTTGGTTAAAATCCATGGATTTAAAGATAAGCGGACTAGCTGCTATGCTGTAAGGTATAATGATCTTGGAATAGTAATGAATGGTGGCGATGGCATGCTGCCTGATGGAACTCCACCTGATACGCCACCATTTTAATTTCTAATAAGCAATTGCAAAAACATGTAAAAAGTGTTCACAATGTTCACATATTGATAATCAAGTAATTAAAGCGTGAACAGCGTGAACAAGTGGCTAAAAAGCGTGAACAAGTGTGAACAGTGAGAACAGTGTGCAATGAAAACACACATGCTGAACGCTTTTTTGAAAAAAAAATATTGAAAAATGGACCTAAAAACGATCAAAATCCCAAATCTGGGCGGAAAGCTGAACTGCCGCAGCTTCATCCATATTTCGATTCCGGTACCGGTTACGGTTACCGATTCGATGGTTCCTCGGCCATATCTGGTCCAAAATGCGGATGATCCGGATCACCAATTTGAAGCGACTTTGGTGGATTTGGTGAGCTATCAGGTGGATTCGATCCCGAATTTTTATGCCATGCTAAGCCATCAGGTGGATTCAAAAACCTTGAAAAATCAAATAATCGATAACTGGAAATTACGTCCAGAAGATAAAATAACCGTATTCCTATATCAAAAAACCAAGTAAAATGAGCGAACAAAAAAAGTATGAATCGAAACCAGGAGACATTTCGATTTTTACAAACAAGCGCAAAACCGCGCCAACACATCCGTTATTAAACGGTAATTGCATTATCAACATTCACGATTTACGAGCACATGCCGACGCTGCCGGCAACGTGAAATTATTCGTGAGCCTATGGGGAAGAAAGTCGGGAACCGGCGAAGATTTTTGGAGTGGAAAAATTCAACCTCCTGCAGCTCCTACCGGTACTAACGTTATTCCTCCAGGAGGGGATGCTCAGGTGAATAATTCACTTACTCCGGAAGATGAAAGATTTTTAGATGAAATGGCAAACCAAACACCGGAGATGTAATATGGCTGTAGCTATGAAAAAGCCAATTGATATTAAAATGTACTCCGGTGTTGGTTCTGCCGGAGTACGTGTTAAAGGATATGCAGTTAGATATCCTGATGGCAGTATGTCAATTTTTAGTCCTACTACTTACGAATCATTTCCTATTGATCCGAGCTCGTTAAAGGAATGTATTGTAAAAACAAAAGAACCAATTAAAGAATCAACATTTAGAGAGCATTGATATGATACTACCATTCAAAGAGCAATTTGTAGATAAGATTCTTCGAATTGAAAAAAATCATACGATTAGATTGGATGAAAAAAATAGATGGAAGGAAGGTTGCCTAATACATATGGCAACCGGAGTTCGCTCTAAAAATTATAGACAGTTTAATGTAAATCGTCGTGAGTTAAGTATGTGTAAAAGAGTTCAGCAAATAGAGATTATTCGCTGTGATGATTTGCCTAGAAGTCAATATGATGGTTCAGAATATATTTATGATTATTACTCTGATCAGCTAAAAGAAACTTTTCAATTGGTATTTAAAATTAAAATTGATAGCAGATACCTAAATCTCGCAGAAATCACTAATCTCTCTTATTATGACGGATTTAATTGTCCGGAAGATTTATTTGAGTGGTTCAACTTACGCAGTTTTAAAGGGAAATTGATTCATTGGACTGAGTTTAAATATTAGATTAACGTTTCCGCAGCTTGGCGAGGTGCGGGAATTTCACCCACTAAGCCACAAACGAAGTATAAACTTTTAAATTAAACGAATATGTCAAACGAAGCAACAAACCCCGCATCTTGCCAAACTGCTGTTAGCCGTTCGGTTTATTTAGGTCGGGCTGTCAAAGTTCAAAAAGTTTTCTCTTTTGTAAAAGAGGAGCTTCCTTTTAGTTCACTTTACGAAGCCGAAAGCTGGTTGCGTAAACAAGGTTATGTTTATGGCTCACTTTGCGGGGATGCTCCAATAGCTGTTAGAAAGGGTGAAGATTTTTCACATTATGATTTACCTGAAAAATGGAAAAACTTTTCAGATGAAGATAAGGCATACTGTGATGGTGTTTTAGTTAGTCAAGATTTTAGAAATTGTCCAGTTACGGTGTTTCTGTTTAACTGACGGCTAACTCGCTTATAGACGTAGTATTATATCGCATATACAACATGAAAAAAGTCGAATTCAAAACACTTCAAACATCTTTAATAGATGGCGGATTTAAACTTGTAAATGAAAACTCTCCTGCTGAAGAAAGGAATAACAAAATCACATGCGTTATTATAGGTGTTGAATTTGAAAAGTTACCTTCGACAGTTAGAGCAATGGTAGAAAATGGTCAGGTTTTACTTGCAGTAGACGATAAGGAAGCTAATAAATTATTACGTTTAAGAGGGTTATTACCTTTGATGGAAGAAAATAGGCCGCATGATCCGGAAGAACTGATTAATAATATAATCAAGTCCGCAGCGGAATTCAATCCTGAACCATTACCCAATATTGACCTTAAAGCGTTTTATGCCGGAGGAACTCAGGAGTATAAACGGAAAAAGCAGAGTGAGAAGTATAGGAGTAGGAGATAATTTGTCATTTTCGGTATCAGTGAAAATGACGAATTGTCTGTTGGTAATGTTATACGATTGTTAATAATTATCCCTTTGCTAAAGAGGTTTTATCTTGTTCTTTTGCATTATTAATTAACTTATAAACCCATGATTACAAAGAAAACAGTATTTATTACCGGTGCTGGCGCAAGTTCAGCATATGGATTTCCTATTGGTAAAACTTATAAAGAATCTATTGTTAAGGCTGCAAGAGAACTCAATGATCAATTATATTATACAAAGCTAAATGGGCGAAATGTTTGGGATTATAGTGATGTAGTGGATTTAATTTCGAAATTTGAAAAATCAGATTTTAATTCATTTGATGATTGGATTTCATTAAATTCAAATAAAAGTAAAGTTTTAAAAATGATCATGGCACATGCAATGATTATAGCTGAAAGTAAAAGTAATATTCATGAGTGTGATGATAAGGATAATTATTTAAAGACGATATGGTTAAAGGTAATTGATGGTGTTAATAGTTATGAAGATTATTTTAAAAACAATGTTTCATTTGTTACATTTAATTATGATAGATCTATTGAATATTATTTATGGGAAAATATAAATTCAAGTTTCGGTGATTGTACTGATGGTCAAAAGATAGAAATGTTTGAGCATATTAAAATATTTCATGTATATGGTTCAATACCATTTTATGTTGATTCATATGAAAACACTCAATTAAGAGATTATTTAGCTTTTGAAAATAAATCATATATCGACCAGAATTATTTTGATTTACTGTGCGACATTTCTTATAAATTAAGAATTGTTCCTGATTTGAAAACCGATTTGTTTTCACATGTAGTGTTTGATTCGTGCAATAAAATTATTATCCTTGGATTTGGTTTTGATAAAAATAATGTCAGTTTATTGAACCTTAATTCCTCTAACCATTCCGGAAATATAATTTCAACATGTAAAAGTTTGTCAAACCAACGTAAAGATGAATTGAAATTGCAAATGCGTAAATTTAATGGAATGTATAGATTGACGTTTAGTGAGGAAACAATTGTTGATGTTCTAAACAAGTATTTAAATCTTCCCTTTACTTAATCCCCGATTCTTAAAACCTTCGTGGTTGAATCCTGGATCAATACCATTAATTGATCATAGGGCTTATTAAGACAGAGGGGGCTCAGGAGTATAGAAGGAAAAAGCAGAGTGAGAAGTATAGGAGTAGGAGATAAAAAAAGCCCCTAGTTTAGGGGCTTTTATAACGTTCCCACGCTTGGCGAAGGTGGCGATTTTAACCACAAATGCCAATGCGGAGAACCAATGTTGAATGCAGCAGTAATTGTCAAGCGGAGTACTGCACCGCCACTTTTGCCAAACGTGTGTTATGCGTTCGGCTTTTTATTAACTTTAATCAAATTTTAAAATATGGAACTATCACACAATGTATTAGTAATCGAGAGCTTATCAACTATTCCTGAGCATAGCGATAACATCGTTAGGATTAAAGGAGAAATGAATGCTATAATTAAATTTCATTGCTCTGTAAATGGAAATCATTTCAGAAGCCTAACAATAAAATCAGAAGGTAAAGCCTATTCAGATATTGATGCTTTAAAACAGGCTATTCAGAATTTCCTTAATGGTGATTTTTATTCTGAAAACAGATATTATGACAGAGAAATAGAAAGTTTTGCCTCTAATAAAATACATCACATAGATATTCAAGTTGGCGAACCTTTCAAGTCATTATTTGAACAGATTTTTGATATGTCAAACTGGGAAATTCCAAAACGTGAATTACCAATCTGAGGCGTTTCATAAGCTGACGCATAACTCTCTTATAGACGTAGTATTATATCGCATATACAACATGAAAAAAGATGATGTGAAAGTATATGCATCTTTAAGAGCTGAATCTAAATATGCAGTTGAAGAAATTTTATCAAAGTTCATATCAAAGGGAATAGATCTTTTGAATGATCATTATATGATTGATGTACTTAATAGGTATAAGAATGATTTGAAATTATCGCTCATAGATAATAATCTGTCCTTTACTTAATACTTATTTCTTAAAACCTTCGTGGTTCAATCTAAAAACTAAAATTGAACCACATGAAAAAAGGATTTTCATTACGGGGTGTTCTCAGCTGCCTGATGGCTTTACTGATTACTTCCTTTTGTTTGGTGAGCTGCACGGATTCGAAAGCCGTTATTCCAGGACTGGAAAACGAGCGGTTGAGTATTGATGCTACTACCGGAAATTATAATTACGCTGCTATTGATGCAAATGACTTTCAAACAGCATTGAATCAAACAGCTAGTTATCCCATTGGTAAGGTGGAGATCGCCGCCGATGAGGTTACGGGAAAGTTTATTCTTCCGGTACAGTTAAAATCTAAATCAAAGCAGTTGGAGATTTGCAATGGATCTATTAATGGATCGTTGACTCGTCCGTTGCCGGCTAATATGAAACAAGCTGTTGATAGTGCAGGTAATTGGTACCAATACCGGTTTAATATTCACGATATCTCATTTACTGGAAGTGGCACAAATGGTATAAGTTTAAATTGCACCTACGGTAGTCGAATAAGTAACTGCACCTTTAATGGGAAAGATACAGCCTTAATAGGAATATTTTGTTTGAAAACAGTTGTAGAAAATTGCCTATTTACTAATAGTAAGTTTGGTGGTTCAATATTTATGACTGGAGTAAATAAAATTCCCGGCGCAGGAGCAAGCACGTCAGCGTCCAATATCACTTATTACGTAAGTAATCGAGTATTCAACGCTCCCGGTGCATTATTCGGAGCTGCCTTCTTTGGTTGCTCCGGTACATGGGTAAGCAATTACACTGGGGAAGGAAAATCGCCCATTAATCACATTATCGATGACGATCAAAATTCAACCACTTGCTTTAATAGTCACTACGATAATCTGTGGTTTGAAAGCATTGCAACGGGTTCAGCTCTATTGATCAAGAAACGACAAGGTATTGCTGATATTATTAGTCCTTATCCACAATACCCAATGACATTAATCGATGCTCAAAGCTATGCAGGAGCTGTTCAAGTTAACGTAAGCAACTTATGCTGGATTCCCTCAGGCAGTAAATTTGCTACTTATGGTAATTGTAGATTTAGATTTAAAGATCTCTATAATAATTTGAAGGTTGATTCTTCCCTTTTTTGGGTAGGGAATAAATTCCCTAATGTTTTAGTACAGGAAAATCTCACCGATAAGGGGATTGTGGTAAAGCAACTTCTATCTGGAAAGCGGATTTAATCTCTTGCGGGATGGAGCAGAGGTA
>Ga0116191_1001873_pt1 | contig 16508 bp, 15 predicted proteins | sample AD_UKC111_MetaG_FD_89897 | JGI IMG/M metagenome (GOLD analysis project Ga0116191, IMG submission 89897) | Active sludge microbial communities of municipal wastewater-treating anaerobic digesters from Hong Kong - AD_UKC111_MetaG | ecosystem: Engineered > Bioreactor > Anaerobic > Digestate...
AAAATATGATATCAAACAGGCACGGGGGAAAGGAGTTTTCGAGAAATTTTGCGGTATATGTGATAGAATTATATATCATGGGAGGTGTAATATCGATAAGGAAAGTATATACCTTGATACTTCTATAATCAGCGCATATTATGATAAACGAGCAAAGGACAGACAGGAAACAACAAAAAAGTTCTGGAATGAAATTCTGCCAAACTACAGAATATGTATATCTGAGATCACCATTCAGGAGCTTTCAAACACAAAGGATGAGTTTTTAAAAGTCAATCTGCTTGATATGACAAAAACATTTAAAATATTAAAATTAAACAAGAAAACTGAGAACCTTGCAAGATTGTATATTGAACATGAAATTTTTCCTGAAAAATATTTTGATGATGCCCTCCATGTGGCAGTAGCCTCGTATTATAAAGTACCATATCTCGTATCCTGGAATTTTACACATCTGGTAAAAGTGAGGACAAGACGAATGGTAAATTCGATAAACACAATGGCAGGATTTGGAATAATAGAGATTATTTCTCCACAGGAATTATAAGGAGGGGCAATGGAAAAGCTAAAATACTTTGATTATCAGAAGGTCGCGGGAGAAATGGGAATACCGGACGTTCTTATGAAACAGTTAGAAAAGGAGATTAAAAAAGAATTTCCCAATGATAGGATGATGTATGAACTCCATGTGCTCAGGGCTTTGAGAAGCAAATACTGGCTAAAAAAACAGAAAATAAAAGGATGAAGACAGACTCTACCTATCTGCATATTGTACATAGATAGTGGAGGCGTGGATAGAAATCCATTGAGATGAACTCATTGCAGACTGGAAACTTGCTGTTTCAGGTGAAAAAGCTTTTAAAATCAAACCGCTGGATTAGGAGTTGAGAAATGTTCAGGATAAAAACGGTAAAACCTCTGAAAGAATACAAATTGTTAGTTGAATTTGAAAATAATGAAAGAAGAACATGCGACATTTCTCAGTTTTTGAATATTGGCTCCTTTAAAGAATTACGGAATGAAGAATTAATTAATCAGGTAAGGAACGAGGGATATTCCGTCGAATGGCCGAACGAACTGGATCTTAGTTCCGACACTCTGTTAAGGATTTAAATATCGATGCCATGCTCTACGAACTCTATTTTCCCGATGAAATCAAGGCTGCCGGACGTGAAGTGTTCAAGCACCTCAACAACCTGCCGGAATTGAACGAAAATCAAACCGATGAGCAGAAACTTGCCTTCATCGAAAAAGTCCACCGTGAACTTTCCAACCCCTCCCATCCCGTCAGCATCGCCATGAAAGACACATGACCTATGAGCGTTTTGAAGACTTGCCCGTAAGGAAGAAGGCGATAGAATTAGTAGCCGCCCCCCCATTTTAACAGTCGAAAGAGCACTTACCATACTATAAGATTAATATTGTGGGTTCCTATTATGGCATGTCGAGAAGCACCATATTGGACTTGGGGTCAAGGCTCCTTATTGCATCTATGCCTTTTAGTTCAAATATGATGCCTTCAAGTATAATAAAGGTCTCTGCCATCTCCCTAAGACAACCTGCTTTCATGCGGTCATGTTTGCCATAAGCCCCATGAAAATGAATCTTCGGCTCATTCTTGTGCCAGAAAATAGTCCCAATACCAACCATCTCATGGCTATCTCGCAATTCTCTCCAAACCGGCGTCGGAGGCAATACATCTTCTTCCGGGCCAACAACAATCTTTGCGTTTTTTACGCCCCCAACAAGATAAAAAACACCTGTCTTTATGTCTTCTTTTTTTGCAATTTCAATGAGGTTGTCGAGAATGACATCGCCATCTTCGAACTTAGCGACAATCACCCTTCCAATCTCGCCGGTCTGGTATTTCATTTATATACCCGTTTATTTCGAATAGCGATCATCAGATATCGCACATCGAATATCGGAAATCGAACGTCTAATATCAAAACCGCCTTTGCCATGAAAAAAAACTGTTTTTCCATTCTTCACAGGTCTATTACCTTTGCCTCTATCATGCCGTCTATCTTCAATATCTCATCGAGAACATGACTGCCTATCGGGTTATCCACAGAAACAAATGCAAGCTCCTCACCGCTTTTCTGCCGTGACACACCAAAACCGGCAATATTTATATTATGATTCCCAAGTATTGTTCCAACCTTACCGATAATCCCCGGTCTGTCGAAAATCCTGAAATGGAGAAAGGTCCCCTCAGGTATAATATCCAAATGAAAACGGTCAAGCAATACTATCCTGCCTAATTTATCAGAGAAAACCGTCCCTGCAATATCCATATCTCCCTGGTCAGTCCTCAGGGTAAATATAATGAGGTCATTGAACTTGTCAAACTGCGCTGTCTTTGTCTCCTCTACAATAATATTTCTATCCTTTGCCACATATGGTGCATTGATATAAGTTACTGATTCCTGAATGCTCACACTCAAAAATCCCTTCAGCCCTGCTATGGTAAACGGCTGGTAACTGAAAGGTACATCAAATTTTCGCTCACAGAGGTCTTCTTCGAAGTTTTTTCCCACCATTACAATCTTTATCATCTCTGGTCTTCCCTTTGCAATCTGGGCAGCAAGTTTGCCCATCTTCTCTGTAAGATTAAAATAGAGCTGAAGGTTATCGGGAAGTTGCGATTTCATAAACGGGATGTTTATTGCATTGAGATATGGTCTGCCGTTTAATGCATTGGCAATCTGTTCAGCGATAATAACCGAGACCGCCTCCTGCCCCTCCATCGTGTTGGCACCGATATGAGGGGTTGCAAATACATTTTCGAGTTCAAGCAGTTTATTGCTCTCAGGGGGTTCCTTTTCAAAGACATCGACACCTGCAGCGAACACCTTTCCGGATTTCAGGGCATCATAAAGATCGTTTTCATTTACAATGCCTCCCCTTGCACAGTTCACAAAAATAACATTATCCTTCATCAATTCAATTTCCTTTGCCGTAATCATATTCCTTGTTACGGCCGTCAGGGGTGTATGAAAGGTGATAACGTCCACTTCTTTAAGAAGGTCTTCGAGATTATCGTATAATATCACTCCAAGGGAATCGGCCTTGCTCTTTTTAATATAAGGGTCATATGCAATAACCCTCATCCCAAAGCTCTTAGCACGTATTGCGACATTGCTTCCTATCCTACCAAGTCCAACAATGCCGAGGGTCTTGTTATAAAGCTCAATACCCATAAACTTTTTTCTGTCCCACTTGCCTGTCTTCAACGAGTCATTCGCAAGAGGTATCTTGCGGGCAGCGGCAAGCATGATTCCTATTGTGAGTTCTGTTGCGGCAAGCGTATTGCCTGTAGGCGCATTCATCACGATTATCCCCTTTTTACTCGCTGCTTCTATGTTAATATTGTCAACGCCTACACCAGCACGGCCTATGATTTTCAGCTTTCCAGGGTTTTCTATCAGGCTTGCAGGGATATTTGTGCCGCTGCGCGTAATAATTGCATCATATTCACCGATGACCTTCTTCAACTCTTCGTTTTTAATGCCCGCCTTTACATCGACCGTAATATTTCCTTCACGCAACAGGATGTCTATTCCCTCTTTTGATATGTTGTCGGTAACAAGAACCTTAAAATTATTCATAACAAACCCCTTTAATCTTAGGATATATTTAATTCTGGCTTCTATTTACAATGGCTTAAGATACACGATATTTCCATTTTTTTCAACCAACCCCCTCGTTTTCTATATCTAAACATCTGCCAAATCCTCTATAATGTGGCTGAATGTATTAAAGCCGCTTCTCAAAACACCTGAGTATCCGCCTCCAGGATTACCCCATGCGCTTGCCAGATAAAGCCCTTTGACAGGCGTACGGTTATCGATCCGGTTCATGAAGCTGTTGTCTATAGATTCGTCATAACCATATATCGCACCTTCATAATTGCGGGTAAAAAACCAGTTTGTAAGGGGTGTCGCCGATTCAACCACCTCAATCATTGAAGAAAGTCCTGGTATGACATAATCTTCGGCTTTCTTTATGAGGATATTTGTCCACCTATTTTTTTCTTTTAAATATGATTCCTTCAATCCTTTTTTGTAATCTGATTCGAATTTACGCCAGAATTCATATCCACTAAGAGAGATTATGCTTACCGTGCTACAACCAGGTCTGGAATAACCCTCAAAGAGATTGTCGTAAATCGTTACGACAAAAGAGCTTCTCTCTATATCACCCTTCAGACACGCCCGATATTCGTTCTCCGGATTATCGACAGATACATGCGTAGAGTAGTTTTTTATCATCCCCCTCACATCTTTATTTAAACCAAGCCATACAATAAACGTGGAAAGACTCGTATTGTAATTCTTGATTTTACCAATATAATCATCGGGCAAACAGCCGGCAGGAAGCATACGCATAAAGGTATCAGGCGCATTTGCATTACTGACGACAACGCGTGCGGGGATCGTCTTTCCGCCTGAAACCTCAATACCATGAACAGCGCCTTTATTTATCAGTATTTTTTTCGCCTCAGTACCATATAGTATCCTGCCCCCATCTTTTTCAATGACATCTGCAAGCGCATCGCTTAGATTCTGTGAACGTTCCTTGATATAGTAAGAACCATGCTTTAAGTATTCACCAGTTGCTACTGCATAGTAAAAGGCGGATAATTTCGATGGTGGTAGACCGTAATAACCCCATAAACCTGCAAGGGCATCCTGAAGTTCTGGGTTTTTTATGTGGTCATCCAAAAATTCTTTAAGTGTCTTGTTTCTTACATTCCACATATGTTTGTATTGAAAAGGAAATATCATTTTTACAAATTTACCTTTGTTCTTTGACAATTTATCCGCATCATCCGCCACTCCTATCATATTATTTACAAAAGAACGGATGCCTTCAGCCTCCTCGGCAAAGTATTTGATCAATAGTTGTATATATGCTTTTGGGTCTTTCTGCGGTACGGATATATCGAGTTTTCTAGTTTTCAATCTGTAACACTCAGGGGCAAGAACGAGTTTCAAGTTTTTAAGAACCCCAAGCTCTTCAAGCACCTGGGCTGCCGGCGTATTATCAAGCGCAGTCCCATGAAGTGACACCTCGAATGTATATTTATCCTCTTTTCCACGACTGAAAGATGTCGCATATCCGCCAGGAACAAGATGCTGTTCAACCACTGTAACCGGAAAACCCTCCTTCACAAGATATCCTGCGGTGCTTAAACCACCCAGACCTGCCCCTATTATTACAACAGGATAATCCTTCTTCGGGTTTAACTTCTTGGTTATGGCTGCAAGTTTTTTTCTGTCCATCACCATAAACATCGAAGCTATTGCTGATATAGTTAAAAATGAACGCCGGGACATACCATTTTTCAGCATAGAGCCCTCCGGTTTTTGTTTATTTATAGCGTATCTCATTATATCGCTTTCGTTTTTTTATTCCAACGAATTGATTACAAATCCGATATTATTTAAAAAATATTCTTTGTTTGAAAAGAATTTGTCTCGATTGTAAAAACAACAGGGGGATAAAATCGGTGTAAAAACAATTAAACAGAGGGAGGAAATATGTTCCCCCCTCTGTTTTTGAATAATTATTTTTTAGCGAAAAGATTGTTGATGAGTTCCTTTGATGGCGGCTTAGTAATAAGACTTACCCCATAGAACAACACTAAGCAACCTCCGAGCAATATCCATTCCATCGTAGCCATACCTATTACCTTTTTTGTAAAGACAAAATAACCACCCGCAAGGGTAGCCAACGTCCCGTATATGACAGTCCAGAAGGCACCCCATTTAGTTGCACGCTTCCAGTAGAAAGACATTGCCGTTACAAAGAAGAAGATAGCTCCAAGCCCCATCGCCGCAAGACCCATAAAAACAGAGAGCAGTTCGGGCGGCCTTTTCCATGTCCAGTAAAAAGGAAGGAAAAGAAATAGCGCAATAAGGAAATAGCTCAGCCTGATAAGTGTCTTGTCCTTCGTCTTTGGCCACCAGAGCGTTATGATATCCCTCGTCACGTTGGCGCTCATAATCATGACCATTCCGGCTAGGGTAGATAATGTTGCTGCAAAAAGCCCCATTACATAAAGCGTCTGCAATGGAATGCCACCTACCGCATACGAAAGCAATGGTGCAGCAAGGTCAGCCTTCCATGGCTCAATCTTAAAAAGTTGAGGACCATAGAACATCCTCGCAATAAGACCGTTAGTCGATGCTGCAAGCATAACCGGTATGCCTGTGATAAACCATACGATCATTACAAGTTTCCAATACTCCTTTTTGTTCATCTCCTTCATGCCAAGAAAACGTCCGAGGTTGTGTGGAAAACCTATTGCCATCGTAAAAAATATCAACGGGGCCGCTAACAATCCAACCCAGCTTGAGAAAAATTCGGTTGGCCCTACCGAAGGAAGATCCGGTCTTATCAGGCTTAACAATCTCGGGTCCTGTGCCCACATGCTCTTAGATATCGCTAAAAATCCACCCGATTTAATCAACGTCCAAACGCCAAATATCGCACCAACAACACCGAGGAATGCACCCTGGAACGCCATCGACCAGTTGGTACCGACATATCCGCCAAGAACCATATAAATCCATGCAATGAAAACCCCAAGAAACAAGCATAATACAGGGGGAAAGCCCGTAACGGCATACCAAACCCCTCCAGCAGCCTTCAGCTGTCCAACAGAATAGATAAAAAGGAAAAAGAGCATACAAAAGCTTATTACCGTCTGGAGCATCTTTGACTCGTATCTTCTTCCCATAAGCTCCGGCACAGTCGTTGCGCCGAGCTTAATGGCAAAACTCCGCGTTTTTGCCGATGCAACCCATATACAGGGGATAACCCCTATAAGGCTCCACATACCGGCAAACCACATACCAGAAAAACCTACAGAATATGTTATCCCGGTACTACCGCAGAACGCCCATCCCGAAAGATATGAAGATGCAAGAGCACAACCGGTAACAACCGGACCCATATCCCTTTTACCAACCAAATATTCATCGAACGACTGCCACTGTTTTTTTCCAAGGATGCCAAGAAGAATGGAAATGCCAAGAAGAACGGCAATGCCGGCAGAAGAGGCAATTGCCATACCAAGTGTAATCTCCGGCACTGGCATAAACTGTGTGTTCATTCTCCCCACCTCCTTGTAATTAACCATGTTCCAATAAACGTCATAAGGAATAAACCTATGATCATAAACCACCAGACATACCAAGGATACATAAGAGTAGCTGTATCAGGTTCCATAATTACCTCCCTTTAAAAGTTTAGTGCATGAACTAAAAAAGTCTTTCAGACATGCTAATACTGTGCATTTCAATTACACCTGATAATGTCAGTCCAGATAGACACCTGAACCAACATACAGGGTCTCGCCGCCGAGGATGGTCTTTCTTATATAACTACTTTTCTTTGAAGGTGATGCCTGACGTGGTTTTGGCCATTGATAAGTTACCCATATAGCATCATTATTTTCCAAACTTTTCATGATCTCTTTTATAAAAGGTTTGCCTTCGTAATCTTTAAGCTCCCGCACATCCTGACCTTCATATCCAGGAAATGCTGGGTTAACAAGGTCTTTACCCTTGCTGTTTATTACAAAAACGTATGTTGAAAGATAATTGAATTCTCCAAGTGGGTCGCGCAGGATCGCAAAGGCCTTATTTCCCTGTTTGTTTATCAAATCAACCGCCTCATCGACTACATTCACCACAAATGCCTTATCCATCTTCATGTTGTATAGACCACTGCCCACAATATAGTCCTTCCCTGAAGGCGCCTTCACATGTTTCACATATGACGTCTTCCATGCAGGGTTCTCTTCGCCGGGCTTCAGCCATACATAATGTGTCCAGCCCTCGTTTTTGTAACTGTATCCTGTTGCCTCTGTGATAAAGGACCTGATGAATTGTTTTCCTGCCAAATCCTTAAGCGTTAACTGATTTTTGCCCTCCAGTTCCGGACGGTGGGGATTCACAAAGACGTTACCTTTTGGGTCAATAACAAAAACATACCGGTCACCAACAAGCCATTTGCTGTTTTTCTTCTTGAATTCAACGAATGCCGACTCCCCTTGTTTTTCCACAAGGCTTGCAGCTTCTTTCACAAACTGCACAAGGTCTTTTGCTTCTTTTCCGGTAGGTTCAACGGACTGCGAAAACACCTGGGAGGAACATACAAAACCTAAAATTGCAAACAATAACGATAAGATAGTAACAGCTTTCTTCATAATTTCACCCCGATAGTAGAATTTATAAAAAAGCCACCCACAATCTTTTTACACATCATCGGCTTTTTATTTGTTCTAAATGTTATACATTTGAAAATAAAAATCAAGTAAATTGTGAAAAATTTTACATGTATAAAAACACATACTTACGGGCAGGCAATAAGGTATCTTTTCAAAACAAAAACCCCGAACGCACGGTTCGGGGTTTTTAATGTATTATAGGTTTATTTTATGCTGTTTTTTCCTGAAGTCTATCCAAGGTTTCAAAATATGCCTCTATCCTTGTTCTAACCTGCGACTCGGCATAGAATCTCTGGTCACCCATATCACTTTCAAAAACAAGGGCAGGGATGCCTGTCTTTTTTGTCAGAATATCCTTCAGTGTGGGCACTGCGAAGGAAACAGCCTTACAGCTTCTGTTCATAAACATGATCATTCCGTTCATGGAGTATCTCTTGAAAAGGTCCATTGCCATATCAACCCTGTCTTCGATGGTTGAATTTGAAAATCTCGATACATAGTTTTCAGCAAGTGTTACAAGAGGATCCTTATCAAGGTCGAATTCAAAACTCCATGCATGGACATAAAGCGACGTCAAGATAACACCGCCGTAGGAACCGAGAAGCTTTGCGTGGTCGCTGAACTTGAACCATACAGGGAGATTTTCCCAGTACAAACGGTATTTTTCTTTTTCTTTTGGAAGCACACCGATACCTTGATCGACCTTGGCCTGGATTTCATCGCAGAGCGTTTGATAATAATCAACGCACTCCTGAGTCCCCCTTCTGTAAACAGCGATTGCCATACCGATCAAAGCATCGAATATACTGATTGGCGATGGTTTGTACTGTGCCATATCAAGAAATTTTTTGTACAGGATGCTCGATTGTGCGGAATATTTCATTACCTCTTTGAGGCGGTCATAATCAAATTTCTTTTTGGTCACGTCCTCGAGGAAGCTGATCAATTCCTTCAGTTGAAGCACACAGTATTTAACAATCTCTTCCCGAGCATTTTTGTCCAATATGTGCTCTGGGGTATCAAAAACAAATACGGGCAGATTGCCCTTTCTCGCCAATACCTGGAACCACTTGGTCAGCGTAAAGCACTGGGCATTACATGCAAGGAAAAGGTCAGGGTCAGGTATGCCTTTTGTTACCGTTATACCTGATTTCCTATAAGCCATGTCGCTTCGGGCATATGCGCATAAATGGCTCGTATACCCCATGTTTTCGGTAATGGTGCAAAGCTCTACGCCTTTTTTTGCTGTCAGGTTTGCAACGGCGTGGTTCTCCGGATAAATCGGTACTATATCGTGCGCAACAAAGATTTCAACAGGCGATATTGCAGTTGAATAACCGATCAATTTGCCAAGTTCATGGGCATGAAATGCCTCATCCATATACTCTTCGGTAATCTTTTTTGATAATTGTTTTGATGTTAATTTTTCGCTCATAAGGAGCCCCCTTTCAAGGATTCAAAGAATGCCTGCAACCTTGTTCTCACGTGTGAAAGAGACAATGTCTGGTATTCTGTATCCAGCACATGCATCGGTATGCCCTCCTCTTTAATCATATGCTTGAGGTCAGGCAAATCATACTCCTGTGATTCACAGAATTCAATGTGTACATAGACAACTGCCTTTGCTTTCGTTTCTTTATAAAGCGCCTTGACTTCTTCAAAGTTTCTGTAAACATCATCATGAATCGGCGTAAAAAATCCCCTCTTGAAATGTCTTTCGGTAAGAGCGTCGATAGGATTACCTTCTGTGGACACAATACCTTGAATATATCTCGTTCCAACAAGAAGTGTGTCACCGACGATATTCAGTTTTATCTCATCGAAAAGGTCATAAATCTCTGGAGGGTCACATGTGATTCCAACGAGCAATATGTCGGTGTAGCCCTTTCCATTTTCAGTTTTAAGGCTATCTTTAATTTTCCTAAGGCTTTTGTTAAACTCAGATTTGTCTATCTGCTGCGACAGTTTCATCATTGCGAATAATTCCTTATTGGTCAGAGCAGCAGGGTTTTTCTTTTTAATATCATATATTTCTTTAAGCAACACCTTGTTTTCATTGTGTACCTTGATTGCTTCATTTAAATCATCATCGGTTATCTTTTTTCCAGACCATTTGGAAAGAGATGCGATTATTCTCTCTATTTCCTCCTTTACCCAGTAACGGGCACTTGGTCTATCTATCTGACGCGGCGCAAGATAACTTTCGACATATTTACCTGGAAAATTAATCCGCCATATATCAGACAGATGCTGGGTTGTATCACATACCTGGGGCAGGACATAACCATCAAAGATATCCCCTTCGTAACTAAGCACAAGCTCAAGATTACTCCTTGCAAGTGAACATGCATTATCCGGCAAATGACTCGGGGCCTTCTTTAAAGGCCTGTTTGTTCCCATGAGCGTTACCGGAAGAAAGCCAAAGGCGTAAATCACCTCCTCCGGAACATCGGCAAATGTACTTCCAACCGCCTTTTTTCCTGTATCCTTAACCCACTGTCTTATCGACGGATACGGATCTTTGGCGTGGTCCACAACTTCTTTAAGGCTTAGGCTGTCCCACATAAGTCCTCCAAGTTATAATGAAAAATTTCACATATTATAAGAAATCCGTTTTCTTTTTGTCAAGAAATCAATTTGATTTTTGAAAAAACAATCGGGGGCAAAGTTTTGAAAATCCAACATGTCCAACAAGGCACAACATCTCAGCAACTCAAACCTCATATGCGGACATCATATTGAACGGCGTAAACGGGCATCAAACCTGCACAAGACCAAACAACCATGTGCTACCATCTATATTTCAATGGGAATTTACTTGATTATTTGGGAAAAAATAATAAAATAATACTGTTATGGATAAACACAGGATCAAAATCGCTGCAAAAGAGTTTTATAAATATCTCGAACTTGAAAAAGGCGCCTCTCTCAACACACAAAAGGCATATAAAGGTGATATCAAAGATTTTATAAACTTTATCCAAAATAGTTCATTTGAGACAATAGACCACAACGCTATAAGGGCATACATTGTAAGTATCTATAAAACGATAAGAAAATCCTCTCTTGCCAGAAAGGTCTCATCAATAAAGGTTTTTTTCAGATTTATGAAGAAAAAAAGATATATAGATGAGAACACGGCGCTTATCATTAAAAATCCAAAAATTGAAAAACACTTACCCAAATTTTATACAATCGATGAGATGTTTCATTTTCTCGATTACCTCCCCAAAGAAGGCTGGTTAAACATACGCAACCGCGCAATTTTCGAACTGATGTATTCCACAGGGATGAGGGCACAGGAGGTTCTAAACCTCAATACAGAAGACCTGCATATAGATGGGATGTGGGTTAAGGCAAAAGGAAAAGGTGGCAAAGAAAGGGTGCTCCCATTCGGCAATAAGGCAAAACTTGCCATTGAGGAGTATTTAGAATCAAAAAAAAACATACCTGTTGGAAGTCATGTATCAAAAGGTCCTCTTTTTATAAACAATCATGGCACAAGACTCTCATACAGGGGATTATTGAGAATTATGAAAAAGCATCAAATAAATGCACATCTGTTTAAAGACCTTGCGCTCCATGGGATAAGACATTCCTTCGCAACCCATATGCTCGACAGCGGGGCGGATCTAAGGAGCATCCAGGAACTGCTTGGTCACTCAAAATTATCAACCACCCAAAAATATACACACATCTCCACCGACAAACTGATGGAGATATACGACAAATCTCATCCAAGAAGGTAATATGGAAGCAACAACAGTAATCTGTGTAAGACACAAGGGAAACGTTTCTATTGGCGGTGACGGTCAAGTCACTATGCATACAACAGTTATGAAACATACAGCAAAAAAGGTGAGAAAACTCTATAAAGACAGATGTTTAGCGGGCTTTGCAGGCGCGACAGCAGACGCTTTCACCCTTTTTGAAAGATTTGAGAAGAAACTCGAACAATTCAATGGTAATATCACAAGGGCATCCGTTGAACTGGCAAAAGACTGGAGAACCGATCGATCGCTCAGAAGGCTCGAGGCCTTAATGATAGTCGCCGATACAGAGCATACATTCATTCTGTCCGGCACCGGCGATGTTGTAGAACCAGATGACGGAGTGGCAGCTATAGGCTCTGGAGGGGCGTATGCACAGGCAGCAGCAAAGGCACTTGTAAAATACACGGATATGACTGCCTCAGAAATCGTAAAAGAATCTATGCTGATCGCTTCAGAGATATGCATATACACAAATGACAGGATTATCATCGAGGAGTTATAGATGAAAACATTGACACCCAGAGAGATTATGGAGGAACTGAACCGCTATATAATCGGACAGGAGAAGGCAAAAAAGGCCGTATCCATCGCTTTAAGAAACAGATGGAGAAGGCAGATGATACCCAAAGAACTAAGGGACGAGGTAGCGCCGAAAAACATAATCATGATTGGACCTACTGGGGTCGGCAAAACTGAAATAGCAAGACGGCTTGCCAAACTTGCCAATTCCCCATTCTTAAAAATAGAAGCAACCAAGTTTACAGAAGTTGGTTACGTAGGAAGGGATGTTGAATCAATGATAAGGGACCTTACGGAGTTATCCGTCAACATGGTGAAAAAGGAAGAACAGGAATCCGTTAAAGAAAAGGCGGCGATTATGGCAGAGGAGAGGATTCTTGACATTCTCCTGCCGTCACCTAAAAAACAGATAGATATGCAAAACAATCATGAAGGCGATGACCATTCAAGGGAAAAAATGAGGACACGATTCAGGGAAGGCAAATTGAATGAAAAACTTGTAGAACTCGATATGCCCGACAGGGCGCTGCCTATTATTGAGGTGTTTTCGGCGCAGGGCATGGAAGAGATGGATATGCAGATAAGGGATCTGTTTGGTAACATACTACCGAAAAAGACGAAAAAAAGAAAGATCAAGGTCAAAGACGCCTATGAATTTCTAATTCAGGAAGAATCAAAAAAGCTGATAGATATGGATAAGGTAGTAAAGGATGCCATCGAGAGGATTGAGCAATCAGGCATTATCTTTCTTGACGAAATCGACAAGATCGCAAGCAGGGATCAGATGCACGGTCCAGACGTATCGAGAGAAGGTGTCCAAAGGGATATTCTGCCGATAGTAGAAGGCACTACGGTTACCACAAAATATGGCATGGTAAAAACGGATCATATATTGTTTATCGCTGCAGGTGCTTTTCATATGTCTAAACCTTCTGATTTGATACCCGAATTACAGGGCAGATTCCCCATAAGGGTTAACCTCGACCCATTGACAAAAGATGATTTTTACAGGATCATCACAGAACCTGACAACGCTCTTGTAAAACAGTACAAAGCGCTTCTGAATACAGAAAACATAAATCTTGAATTCGAGAAAGAGGCAATAGAAGAGATAACAGAGATTTCCCAAAAGATAAACGAGATGACAGAAAATATCGGTGCAAGACGACTTTATACTGTTATGGAAAAATTGCTTGAAGATATATCCTATTCAGCACCTGATATGAAGGAAAAAGAAATTGTCATAACAAGAGAGTATGTGCGGGAAAAACTCGGAGAATTTCTCGAGAAAGAAGACTTGAGCAGATATATTTTATAAAGCATGGGTCCAAAGGTCGATGGGTCCAAAATTGGAAGGCTTGAGGGGTCAAGTAAAATACACTCGAACCTTCGGCCACTGGAACCCTTAAACTATTTGATTTAAGAGGAGAATATGAGCGAAAAGATCAAGACATTACTTGAGGCGTTGCCTTACATAAAAAAGTTTTTTCGTACGACCTTCGTTATAAAATACGGAGGTGCTGCTATGGAAGAAGAACATCTTAAAAAGGAATTTGCAAAGGATGTGGCTTTACTTAAATATGTCGGCATCAATCCGGTCATCGTTCATGGAGGAGGTCCCAAGATTGGCAGACTTCTCAAGGATTTAAACATACCGACAGAATTTGTCGATGGACTTAGGGTTACAGACAAAAAAACACTCGATGTGGTTGAGATGGTTCTTTCAGGCAATATAAACAAGGAAATTGTAAAGAATATCAATGACATGGGCGGCAAGGCCATCGGACTTTCCGGAAAAGACGGAAGGCTTCTCATCGCCAAAAAGGTAACCGGCAAAGATATAGGGCTTGTAGGTGAGGTTGTAAGTGTCGATGTTGCAATAATTAGAGACATAAACAGACACGGCTATATTCCTATCATTGCTCCTCTTGCCGATGGCGTTGACGGCAATTCATACAATATAAACGCCGACACAGCAGCAGGCAGCATAGCCAAGGCCTTGTCAGCTGAAAAACTGATACTTCTGACAGACGTGGACGGTGTTCTTGACAAAGAGGATAAATTACTGTCATCATTAAAAATATCAGATATCAATACGCTTATTAACAATAAGACGATTTCCGGCGGCATGATACCGAAGGTTGATTGTTGTATCGACGCACTTGAGGGTGGAGTCAAGGAAACACACATTATAAACGGAAAGATTCCACATGCCATTCTGCTCGAAATATTTACCGATTCAGGAATTGGAACGAAAATCATAAAAGAGGTGTAATATGCAACAGCAATGGATAGATTATGGGAAACAATACATCGCCAATACCTATAACAGGTTTCCCATAGTTGCCAAAAAAGGTGAAAGATGCTGGATTTGGGATATGGACGGCAGGAGATATCTTGATTTTTTGTCCGGCATTTCAGTATGCAATCTCGGTCATGCACATAAAGATGTAATAGAAAGCCTTACCGTTCAGGCAGGAAAACTGTTCCATGTATCAAATCTATTCTATATAGAACCACAGATTAAGGCAGCAAAAATATTGGTTGAACATTCATTCGGGGATAAGGTCTTCTTCTGTAACAGCGGTGCAGAGGCAAACGAAGCTGCCATTAAGCTTGCAAGAAGATATTCATGGAAAAAATACGGCGCAGAACGATACGAAATAATCACGATGGAAAATTCTTTTCACGGACGCACATTGGCAACTCTTTCGGCAACAGGGCAGACTAAATTTCAGGAAGGTTTCGCACCGCTGCCGGGCGGTTTCAAATACGTGCCTTTCAATGACATAGAAAGCCTCATAAAAGAGGTCAGCAACAAAACATGTGCGGTCATCATTGAACTTATTCAAGCGGAAGGTGGCGTTTATCTTGCAGATAAAGGATATGTCGAAAAACTCAGAAATTTTACAAGGGAAAAAGACATCCTGCTCATTTTTGATGAAGTTCAAACCGGCATCGGAAGAACAGGAAAACTCTTCGCTTACGAACACTACAATGCAGAGCCTGATATCATGAGCCTTGCAAAGGCGCTGGGAAACGGATTTCCCGTGGGGGCAATCATAGCGAAAGATGAAGTAATGCAGGCGTTTGAGCCTGGAACTCACGCATCCACCTTTGGTGGAAACCCTCTTGCCTCATCGGCGGTCATTGCTACCATCAATACCATTACCGATGAAAACATACTTAAAAATTGCAATGATGCAGGCATGTATCTATATAGAGGACTTCTTGACCTCAAAGAAAAATACCCTTTTATTGTTGATATAAGAGGCATAGGCCTTATATGGGGTGTTGAGTTGTCGATTGACGGTAATCCTATAGCTACAGAGTTCTTAAAGGAAGGCGTTATAATAAATTGCACCAAAGGGAATATACTCAGACTGGTGCCGCCGCTTATAATAAAAAACGAAGAGATTGATATCTTCTTAGAGATTGCGGACAGAATATTTGGACGACAAAACAAGTGAAGTGGCACTCTTGATAAGAAAAATATAGAGATGCGAACAACGTGTAACGGGTTTTTGGCTAAGGGTGATGTTTCACGAAAATACGAACAAAGACAGCATATAACGTACAGCAAGACCAAAAAGAAAAATGAGGTGAGCATATATTGAAAAGAGATTTTACTAAATTGCTCGATATAAGCAAAGAAGAAGGCATGAGCCTTCTCGAAAGGGCAAAATATCTGAAGAATATCCGGGAAAAAGGCGTTGACCACAAACCCCTCAAGGGTAAAAATATTGCTATGATATTCGAGAAGGCATCGACAAGGACAAGGGTATCCTTTGAAGTCGGCATACACGACCTTGGCGGAAATGCGGTCATTATGAATGCAAATGATATGCAGTTAGGAAGAGGCGAGCCTGTAAAGGATACAGCAAGGGTGTTAAGTAGATATGTAGATGCCATTATGATAAGAACATACAAGCAGACTGTCGTAGATGAGCTCGCAAAATGGGCAAGTATCCCGA
>Ga0116191_1001885_pt1 | contig 16424 bp, 12 predicted proteins | sample AD_UKC111_MetaG_FD_89897 | JGI IMG/M metagenome (GOLD analysis project Ga0116191, IMG submission 89897) | Active sludge microbial communities of municipal wastewater-treating anaerobic digesters from Hong Kong - AD_UKC111_MetaG | ecosystem: Engineered > Bioreactor > Anaerobic > Digestate...
AGAAATAGCTATGAAAAAGTATATGATGGTTTCCTTAAATATAAAATACTTCGTCAGTCAACTGGTGCTAGAAACATGCCTATTAGCCTTAGCTATGCAGCTACCATGGATTATAAAACTGTAAAATCAAGTGATATTGCTTATCTGAACCGAAATTGGTTAAGAGCATATTACACCCATCAATTGCTAATAGCTAGAAAATTTGGAGAAGGAACTACAGTTCAACTGATGCCATCTTTAGTGCATAGAAATTATGTAAAGACAAAAGCTGAAAAAAATGATGTGTATTTAATTGGTATTGGAGCAAGACAAAAGTTATCAAAAAGAGTTGCGATAAACGTAGAGTATTTTTACAACTTACCGAACCAATTAGCATCCAGTTATGTCAATTCACTTTCAGTAGGATTTGATATTGAAACTGGGGGGCATGTTTTCCAACTATTTTTCACCAATTCAAGCGGAACAGATACGAGAAATGTATTGACAGAAACTACTGGAAAATGGCTTAACGGAGATATTCGATTTGGATTTAATGTTTCAAGAGTGTTCACTGTTTATAATCCAAAAATAAAGGAATAAAGAATTTGAACTTTACATAAAACGGTGCCTGAATAAAAATTATTCAGACACCAGTTTTATTATAGCAATCAAATCTATTCTTTATTAAGGTGAATATTCATACCTGGAGTAGGCATTTTAATTCCAGCTTTATCAAAAGCATTTTTTACACCTTCATTCATATAAAAATAAGTATCCCAATAATTTTCACTCTTGCAAAATGGTCTGGTGGCAACCTTTACCATATTATCATCCAATGAAGCAACTGAAACAGTTGTTTTAGGATCTTTCAGAATGTAAGGGCAACTATCTGCTACATCGCAAATTATTTTCCTCACCTCCTCTATTTTATTTTCATGCCCGATCTTATAACTCAATTCAACTCCGATAGTTCCTTGACCTGATATATTTGTAATTACATTACTCGTTATCACTCCATTGGGAATAATTACTCTTTTATTGTCCAAAGTTTCTAATACAGTATTAAAAATCTGTATGTCACAAACAGTTCCAGTTTTACCTCCACCAACTTCAACCAAATCACCTGTCTTAAATGGCTTGAATATTAACAAAAGCACTCCTGAAGCAAAATGACCTAAGCTTCCTTGTAAGGCAAGACCAACTGAAAAGGCTAATGCACTAATAATAGCAACAAAAGAAGTGGTTTCAAAACCAAACATACCAGCAGCGGCTATCAATGTCATAATTTTGATACCTGTACTGACCAAAGAGCTTAGGAATTTTTGAACGCCAATATCTACATTGTTTTTGCTGAGTGCTTTTCCAATTAACTTAGATACAACTTTTGCTACCCAAAAACCAATTATTATAGTAAGAATAGCACCAATTACTTTTGGCAAATAAGCCATTACTACAGAAAGCATGTTCTGTAAATCAAAATATTTTTCCATAAAAATAAGATTTGTTATATTTATAATACGTCAGAATAATAGATAGTCACATTCGAAATTATTTTATTATAATTTCGTCTATAAACAAATGTGCCTTTCCGCCTTTACCTGGATGCCAATCAGGTATTTTTCCATAGTTCTTTGCATAAACTTTAATAAATCTCGTTTTAATATCTGCTTTCCCCCCTAAATACTGGCTCTTTGCCTTATAATCTTTATCGGAAACTACATTATCTTCTTGACCAATTTCTTTGAAATTTACCCCATCATCGCTACTATAAAATTGTACATACTTTGGCATCCAAATCCAAGAACCCACATCTTGCAATACATGAATTGATAAATTATTGATTTGTTTTGGCTCCTTTAGATCTATAATAGCTGTAAAGTCCTCACCTTCATAGCTTTGCCAATCACCAGTTTTATAATTAGTTTCGCCAACAATGCCATCTATTAATGCATCATCTCCACCAGCAGTGTACATCGGGTTAACTTTAGATAATATTTTAATACTTCTATCAGTAGGAATTTTAAAAAAATCTTGATGAATAAACATTGATGATCTTCGTCCTTTTTTACAATAGGTATATACCTTACAAGTTTCTGTAATATAAAAAGGTTTTTCATATTCTGTGTATTCAAATCTTTTGGGTTCGATATTATTTTTCACAATTGCATAAAATAACTTACTATCAGGCTCTTCTGAAGTAATTTCAACAAGTTTCTCCCCTCTAAATTTTTTTGAATCTGTATTAAAATATGGAACTCTTACTAAAGTAGGCTCAATTTGAGTGAAGGGCAATGAAAAATCTTGAGTTCCCCAATCATTGGGTTGGTCACCAAGATAAAATTCAATTTTTCCACCATCATTTATGTTACTATTATTCAAATAAGACAAGGTGTAATTGTTATTATTTAATTTAATCTTTTGGATATATTTTGATTTTGAAGATTCTTTATTTACTTCAATTACCCATTTTTTTCCATTTTCTAGGTTAATTGCAACTTTATCAAATTGTGGTGCAAGTAATAAATAATACCCATTTCCAGGGCAAATGTCATACAAACCTATTGATGTAAGAACGTGCCAAGCACTCATTTGACCGCAATCTTCATTACCTATCAGTCCATCAGGGCTATTGCGGTAAAAATTATTATTGATTTGATTTACTTTGTCTTGTGTAAGATTTGGCTTTCCTAAGAAATAATATAAAAATGCAATATGGTGGCTTGGTTCGTTGCCATGTGCATATTGGCCAATCAACCCCGTTACATCGCTTTGATCCCTTCCTGTTGTTTTAGAATCTGTCGAAAATAGCTCATCTAATTTTTGCTCAAAACCTTTTTTACCCCCATACAAATTAATCATTCCAGAAATATCTTGAGGCACCGAAAATGAATATTGCCAACTATTTCCTTCAGTGAAAAAATTATTAATTTCTTTTGGATCGAAAGGAGAATACCAAATTGCTCCTAATTTCCCTCTCATAAATTTAGTCTTTTGATCAAATGCATTCTTATAATTTTGAGCTCTTGCAATAAATCTGCTATATGTATCAACTTCACCTAAGTCTTTGGCTAACATGGCAATACACCAATCATCATAAGCATATTCTAAAATTTTAGATACCGACTCCGATTCAATATCATTTGAAATGTATCCTTCCTTAATATATTGACCCAATCCATACTTTTTGCTTTCAGCATATCGGAGCATTGCAAACAATGCAGCTCTTGCATTAAAATTAGTTATCCCTTTTTTGTAGGCATCATAAATGACTGATACTGAATGATAACCAATCATACAATTCGTTTCGTTTCCGCTTAATTCCCATACAGGAAGCATTCCTCCCTTCTCATCTTGATCCAAAAATGTTTTAATCCAATCTACAGTTTTATTTCTATTAATGATCGTCATTAATGGATGCAAAGCTCTATAAGTGTCCCACAATGAGAAAACACTATAATTTGAATAACCATCTGTCTTATGTATTTTCAAATCTGTTCCTCTATATTGTCCATCCACATCCTGATACAAATTAGGGTTCAATAATGTGTGATATAATGCAGAATAAAATATAATTTTTTGGTCCTTTGTTCCACCTTGAATTATTATCTTACTCAATTCTGTATTCCATTGATTTTCAGCATTATTTTTTGCTTTTTCAAAATCATTTTGGACAGATTCGGCTTGTAGATTTCTTAATGCACCTGCTTCATCCACTCCACTCAAAGCAACTTGAGTCACTAATTTTCTGTTTCTATCCAAATCAAATGTGAAAAATGCTTTTAATTTCTGCCCTTGATTACTTTTATCAGTATTTATCTTGTTTCCGTTCTGAATAATAAATGATTTAATGGGTTTTGAAAACTTCATTGCAAAATAAACATATTGGTTTTGAGCCCAAGATTTGGATTGCCTAAGTCCAGTAATTGTATAATCATCTACAATTTTTAGAGATGAATTCAAAACTATATCCCGATGCTCCAAATCTAAAAGTACATTATATGAATTAGAATTTTTAGGATATGTATATTGATGAACCCCCGTTCTCAATGTAGAAGTTAGTTCGACATCAATATTATATTTATCTAATTTCACTTTATAGAATCCGGCATGAGCTTCTTCATTTTTGTGCGAAAAACCTGATTTATAAACTTCACTATCCCAAGCAACTGCATTATTTGTTGGCTGTAACAAAATATCACAATAGTCCTCAACACCTGTTCCACTCAAATGTGTGTGAGAAAAACCATAAATTATAGAATCAGAATAATGATAACCACTACACCCATCCCAGCCATTTAGTCGAGTGTCGGGGCTAAGTTGTACCATGCCAAATGGCAAACTGGCACCAGGATAAGTATGCCCATGTCCTCCAGTACCAATAAATGGATTAACGAATTCAGTTAGTTTTGATTGAGCAATAAGTAATTGACTTACAATAAGAAAATATAAGAATAATATTTTTTTCATAATAAAATGAATTGCAATGATTTATTTTTGATGATTGTTAAACTTAAAGTTATAAATTATATAGATACAAATAATTGAAAATTGTCTAATACAAAGATGCTATTTTTTTCTAATTTGATAGAAATATTGCTATTTTTTAATTAAAATCACTTCAAAAGTAAATTTGAAGTAATTCTTCAAATATTTTAATGAATTCATCTATTAAAACTACATTTACCATTGAATTAATATATATATTTGAAGAAAAAATTATGCGACTTCTTATTTTAAGTTTTCTAATACTATCAATAGTTTCTTGCAAAATTGATACTATCAAACAAAAATCAATGGTAGGAACTTACAAAGTTTCATTAGACTTAGATGCACAAAAAACAGGTTCAATAAAAAAATCTGTAGATGAGGCAAAAGTTGAAATTGAAAATGCAAAAAACGAAATTAAAAATGAAGTAAATGACGAAAATCTTAAAGAGGGGCTATCGAGTATCGTAGATGGAGTTGCAAAAATAGCGACTGGAGCGGCTTCATTAGGGCTTGGATTAGCAGAGTCTATTGTCAAATTAGTTGATATAGAAATTGAATTAAAAGAAGATGGTACAATAAAGTACAATACAACTGGAGATATAAATTTTACATCTAATAACACTAAATGGGGTATTGAAAATGGTAAATTTTGTTTTTTTGATAATAATGGAAATTTGCAACAAGAATATGAATTAGTTCCAAAATCGAGCAAAGAATTTCAACTAATAAATAAAGATTTAACATTAATTCTTACTAAAATTAAATAACCCACAGATTACTTGTGAATTATAATGTTATCTATTTGTATTCCTGTTTATAATGTAGTTGTAATAGAATTAGTTAATGAACTATATCATCAATCACTTACAATAAAAGAAAAAGTTGAAATAATAGTAATAGATGACAAATCAATGGATGAAATTCGTTTAAGAAATAGTTCAATTTCATCGATTTCAACCTATATTGAATTACCACAAAATATTGGAAGATCACGAATTAGAAATCATTTTTTGAACTATACAAACTATGATTATTTACTCTTTCTTGATTGTGATGTTGTAGTAAAAGATTTATTTATAAAAAACTATATTTCATATTTAACAACCTATCATTCAAATATTATTTGTGGTGGTTATTCAAGTGATGTTATTAAACCAAAAAGATCAGAAAAACTTAGGTGGCTTTATAGCAAAAAAATAGAAGAAGCGAATGCTGAAACCCGAAGAAAATATAATAGGTTTGCTACACCAAATTTGCTTATTAAAAAAGAGGTATTATCAAACTATCCATTTGATGAATCAATTGTTGGTTATGGGCATGAAGATACTTTGATGGGCATGAACCTAAGAAAAAATAAAATTAAAATAGACTATTTCGACAACCCAGTATATTGTTATCATTTCGATATCAACCAAGTTTTCATTGAAAAAACGAAACAAGCCATTGATAATTTATTGATAATTAAGCAAAAGTATGAACAACTTTATGATTTTAATGAAATCAAATTGATAAGTTATTGGTCAAAATTAAAAAAATATGGGCTTAATGATTTCTTCTATTGGATCAATCTTCCTTTTAATAAATTAATTGAAAACATCTTAATATCTGGCTATGGCAATCTGTTTTTATTCAATTATTACAAACTCATTATAATCAATTCCAAAATAAAATTTAAAAAATAAATCATAGAAAAATACTAAAATAAAAAAACAGTAGGATAAAATCGCTACTGTTTGAACAAAGTGCCCGGGGCGGGACTCGAACCCGCACAGCCGTGAAGCTACAGGATTTTAAGTCCTGCGTGTCTACCATTCCACCACCTGGGCAACCTCTAGTGCTAGAGTTAGAATAAAAAACCCACAATTAACTTGTGGGCTTGAGCGGAAGACGAGACTCGAACTCGCGACCCCGACCTTGGCAAGGTCGTGCTCTACCAACTGAGCTACTTCCGCTAATCAAATTGCGGTGCAAATATAAACTGATATCTAAATATAAAAAAATATTTTTAAATTAATTTCTAAAAAAAATCATAAAATATTATATATTATTGAAAATCAAGCAATATGATTTTAGAATTTTTTGGGATGTACTAATTCTAATTCTTTTATCAAATTACTTGCATTGGCGAATTTGTCCATTATAAAAAGAATATATCTTGTGTCAACCATTATATTTCTACAAATAGATGGATCGTAATTGATATCGGACATAGTGCCTTCCCATACTCTATCAAAATTAAGCCCAATTAAGTTACCATTTGCATCTAATGCAGGGCTTCCTGAATTTCCACCCGTAGTATGATTGCTACCAATAAAACATACTGGCACTTTACCAGTTTTGTCAACATAGGTTCCATAATCCTTTGATTTATATAAATCTATGAGTTTTTTTGGCAAATCAAATTCATAGTCATTCTCTTTATATTTTTCTATGACTCCATCTAGATATGTTTTTGAACCATAATTTACAGCATCTCTTGGTACATAAGAAGCAACATTTCCATAAGTCAATCTTAAAGTACTATTTGCATCTGGGAAAAATTTCTTATCAGTGAAAACTTCCATTTGTGCTTTCATATAATTTCGTTGCAACTTATTGATTTGCTCTTGATAGTCTTTAATCTTTGGATCTATTTTTGAATAATATTCATTTGAAATATCAATTGCAAATTGATATGCTTTATCTTTTTTAAGCCTTTTTATTACTTTTTCACGACTACCATCTAAAAGCTTGGTCAATTTATCCTTACTATTTAGAGTAGTATAGTCGTATAAATAATTTGCCAAATTTTCGTAATTATATTTTTTATCACTCAATAAACCTTGTGCATAGCTGGGTTTAATCAGTTTAATATTTCTTAAATTCAAATGTGGCAATATTCTGCCAAAAACAGTTCTATCCAAATCTGAATTATATTCTTTATAAAAGTCATTTATAACTTCTTTTTGCTTTTGCAATTTGGTTTGCCAAGTTTTCTCATCATCTTTTTCACTATTCTTTATCAACTTTTCAATCTGTAAAGACATCGTTAATAATTCATTATTGGTGTAAATCTGACTGAACTGATCTCTCAAAATATAATATGGCTCAGCAGCTTTATATAGTTCATTTAGTTGTGGCAATATATTGCCATATTCACTTTGCCAACTTGGATTGTTTTGAACTCTATTAGAAAACTCTTGTTCATATTTCAATTTTTTCTCAACAGCATTTTTTTGTCTAATTCCTTGAGATTCCCCAATCCATTTTTTCCAATAATTAGCGATGCTTGCATATTTTGAAGCATATTGAATTTCAATTTGCTCATTCACTCTCATAAATACATTCATGGATTCGAGAGCATTTTCTCTAATTTGTATTTTAATGGGATTCAACACATTAGCAACTTGATTGACTGCAATTGCTGGTAGGTATTCTTGAGTTCGTCCAGGAAATCCGTACACCATAGTGAAATCACCCTCTTCTACCCCATCCAATGATATTTTTAAAGATTGTCGTGGCTTGAATGGAACATTATCTGGACTATATTTTGCAGGTTTGTTGTCTTTATTCGCATAAATTCTGAACAATGAAAAGTCTCCTGTATGGCGGGGCCAAACCCAATTATCCGTGTCTGAACCAAATTTCCCAATTGAGGATGGCGGTGCTCCTACCCATCGGACATCATAATATGTTTCTGTAACGAACAAAATATATTGATTTCCATCGTAAAATGGAACAATCTTAATATCTTGATAGGATTCTTTACTATAACTTGCTGATAATGAAGCAACATTTTTACTGATGATAGATTGTCTTTCCTTCTCACCGATATTTGAAGTCACTCCTTTTAGTATCTGTTCGCTTACATCATCCATCTTTATAATGAAAGTTGCAAAAAGTCCAGGATTAGTTTTTTCTTCTAGAAAATTCTTAGCCCAAAATCCATCTTTCAGATAATTATGTTCGACAGTACTATGATTTTGAATGGCATCATACCCGCAATGGTGATTAGTCAAAATTAAACCTTGATTTGATATAACTTCAGCTGTACAAAAACCACCTAAACTAACCACTGCGTCCTTTAAGCTACTTTTATTCGTGCTATAAATATCTTCTGCTGATATTTTCAAACCTTTGTTTTTCATGTCTTGCTCATTCAATTTACCGAGCAGAAATGGCAACCACATTCCTTCACCACATATAGCAAGTAGTGAAAAATGAAGGCAAAAACCGATAAAAAATAATTTTTTCATAAGTAAAGAATTTATTTTTGAGCAAATTTGACAATTAACAAATTGTTATGGTCAGAAATTAGTTTGTCAATTGTAATCATAATATTGGGCGAAACTTCTAATGGTTCTGATAATTTGAACTTATCGATGTTGTCCTTAATTACCGTTGCCCATTCAGAAAATGATTTTAGGCTTGGGTGCAACAGAGAAAGTTTATCGAACTGATTGACAGCCAATATTTTCCATGCATTATCACTAGCATTTTTCAGATCTTGAGGAATTGCAAAACGAAATTCTTGAACTGGTTTTTCGCAACCACTTTGAATGAGTTCGATCATTGAATGATCAATCAGTTCGACCGTTTCAATCGTATGATCCTTTTGTATTACAAAATCTTCTTTTACAATTTCTTTTGAATCAACTTTAAAAATTGGTTTTGGCACTCCAGATTTACAATCTTCAAAATTTTCAGATTTTTTCTCTTTACAACTAATTGCAATTATTAAAATAAAACACAACCCTAATATACCTAATCTCATCCAAATATATTTTAATGACAAATTTATCAAATGAAAACCAATTCCATCCGATTTATTTCAATATTTTCAATCATTTCTGATTAATGATATTTTAATTAAATACCAATATAGTATTGAAATTTTGATTCATTTAATACATTTGTAAAAAAAATATTATCATGTTTACATTTTTTGATGCATTACATTCCTATCTGAGATGGGCAGTATTAATCTTGTTAGTAATAGTTGTTGTAAAATCTATAATGGGTTGGATGGGCAAAAAACCTTTTGAAAAAATAGACAATACATTGTCTGTTAGCCTGTTAGGATTCACTCATTTACAGGTACTTATTGGACTAATTCTCTATTTTTTCTTAAGCCCAATCACTCAATCTGCATTCGCTGATTTTGGTGCAGCAATGAAAAATAAGGATTTAAGATTTTATGCTGTTGAACATATTACAATAATGATTTTAGCCGCAGTTTTTGTTCAGCTTGGAAGAACGCTTTCCAAAAAGGCAACAAATGATAATCAAAAATTTAAGAAATTATTTATTTATACTGTTATAGCCTTAGTTTTGGTATTGGCTGGGATTCCTTGGGACAAACTGTAAACTATCCAACAATTGTTCCGTTAGGAATTGGTTTGTCCGTAGATAGTAATATTACGGAATGATCCGTCATTATTCCACCGAGAACTAAAACTTCAGAGAAGAAATTTGCAATTTGCTTGGTTGGGAAATTTGTTACTGCCACAATTTGTTTCCCAATCAATTCTTCTGTTTTATAGTGTTGAGTAATTTGAGCACTAGATTGTTTAATCCCAAATTCACCAAAATCTATTTTTAGTTGATAAGCTGGTTTTTTTGCTTTTTCAAATGGTTTTGCTTCGATAATTGTACCAATTCTCAACTTTACTTTTTCAAAATCACTCCATTCGATAGTTTCCATCATAATTTTAATTATTTTTGTCTCAATATAATACAATTTTAGCAATGAGATTTTTAATTTTTACGATCATAATATTATCTTCAATACCACTATTTTCTCAAAAAAGTTGTACTTTTTCTTATTTGATCGATTCCAAAAAACAAAATTCAATAGCCACAGGTCAATACATTTTACCCAATGGAAATTTCTTATTGACAAATAGTGATTTTAATGGAAAAGTGGATTTTATTGAAATGAAAGATAATGGAAGTATTATTGCTCAATTTTCACATAGTTTTTATCCTGGTACTAATTTGGGAGATTTTGAACAAATTAAAAATTTGATTTTTGATACAAATGGAAATATATATGGCTGTGGAAATGAAATTTCAGGTTTTATAAAAAAGGGATTTGTTTTCAAAATGGACAAAACTTACCAAGTATTAACCATTAAATATTTTGATGATATTTGCATACTTGATATGGAATGGAATGCAAATAACAACTTGAAATTATTCTGTTTATCCTCATCTGTAAATAGAAATGAGTCTTTCATAATGAATTTATCCCAACAAGATTTATTCTTACTTTCTAATAATCAATTGATTACGTATAATAGTTTATATGACCATCATGAATTTTCACTCAAAACGACAAATGGTTATATTACTTCAGGTGGTTATGATTATTCCTATTATGGCGGCAAGCAGGATGGAATTATTACTTTAATAGATGAAAATGATGCAATCGTTTGGTCGGTTTCTCCATTCAGTCATCTTATCCAGTTCTCCAATAAATATACTCACAAAATAATTGAAACAAATTCTGAATATATCATTTCAGGTATAGGTACTACCGTTTCTGACACAACCGAACGGCTTTTGATTGCATCCATCGACAAAAATGGACAAAAAACAAATTGGATAAAATCAATAAATATAAATGGAGCTAAAAGCCCAAATCTCAATTCTTTTTTAGCACATGATGGAGGATTTCTTTTGGCAGGAACATCTGATAATCAGTCAGATATAAATATTTTTGCCATTGCACTCGATAATCTTGGCAACTTAAAATGGAGCAAAAGTTACGGAAAAAGTAATAGTAAAGAAATAATTAGCAATTCAAATATTATTTCAAAAAATAACTATCTGTATTTCTACTTGAATACAAATGCTTTCTCAATAACTAACAAATTATTATGGTTTGCAACAAATCAAAATGGAGACTTCAATTTCAATGCTTCCTGTTTTGACGTAAATAATCTAAATGTAGAATTACAAAATTTAACGCCATCCATCACAACAATAAGTTATAACACAAAGAATATCAATCCGTTGCAAAATAATAATAATAGTGTTATTGAATTATCACAAAACAATATAGACACACTTTGCCTTTGCTTCACTTGTAATCTATCTTCTACAAAATTGCCAGATACCATTAAATATGAATATGGTGATACCATTTTGATACAAAGCAATATTAGAGGAGAAAATAGTTTTGCAACTATAAATTGGAGTTATGGTAGTGGTGATACTATTTGCATGAGTCAGAATTGTTTCCAACTCAATTTTATTCCAAAATGCTCCACACCATGTATTTGTAGCGATAGTAAGTTGAGTTATATCGTAAGAGATAGCTTAGGCTGTGAATTGAAAGATTCGACTTATGTGAAAAACAAGATGGAATTGAGTGATATTATAAAAATTCCAAACGCCTTTACGCCAAATAGCGATAAAACAAATGATTTTTTTACAGCTGTTCCAATGGATCAAGGCTGTTTCAAACGAATTAAATTGATTAGAATTTTTAATCGATGGGGTAAAGTAGTCTATCAAGATGTGGATTTGAATACGGGTGATTTCACTACGGGTTGGGATGGAAAATCTGATTTGAATGGTGAGGACCTGAATTCTGACATATTCACTTACCAAATAGAAGTGGAGTTGTCTGATCAGTCCACAAAAGTATTCAAAGGCGAAGTTCTATTGATCAGGTAAATTATTTTATGAAACCTTCATATAACCAATTCGCCAATGCTTGGCGGTTGTTTTCATACATAAACCGCTGTTGGTCAAAGCTATTGCGAATATTTCCAATCTCAACATATACCGAAAGTGGCTTGCTATATTTGAGCTGATACAAATCTCTTGAGCTTACTTCACCATCATAACCTCTGCCTGGCTGTGCCGTTTTATATTTCAATTCTAAAGTAGATTGCATTTTTTCAGCCAAATCTTTCCCTTCTTTCACTCCAGCTTTGTAATAGAAAAACACATCTGTTTGCATCGATTTATTTCTCGAATCCACATGGATAATGATTTGACGTTGCGATTTGACGCCTTGTTTTTTGTGTTTCATATACAATTTATTCACGGAATGACAACGTTGATTAAGTCGCTGTTTTTGATTAATCGGAATGGCTTCACCCTCATAAGAGAGCTCATCCGAATCGCATTTGAGTAATTGTTCATCCCGAATTCCATCATTTACATCTCTAGTCACCATATACACAATTGCACCATGCTCTACCAAATTTCTGGCAACTCTTAGGCAAATATCGTAAGCATATTCGTCCTCACACATTCTATGACCGTTGAGCTTCGCATTTGCACCAGGGTCGGGACCACCATGCCCTGCATCAATATAATAGACTTTCCCTGTTAACTTTTTGTCTTTCAGTGGAATTTTTTCATATTTCTTACCAAATATTGGGAAAATTCTTTTTGAAGATTGTTCGGCTCGAATTTCTTCTTTACAAAACATTTCATGATAAGGAACCCAAATTATCTTACTTTCGTGAATTGATTTTTTTCGTTTTCCAGCATCCAACATTTTTTTATTGTAAAGATCAATTCGATAAGCAATTTGCCAATCATCAATATCAATAGAGCTTCTTATGGATTTGCCGTTGAAAGAATAAAGTAGCACTGGTAAATAGTATTCTTTATTCGCCATTAATTTGCTTGTAGGAGTCAATTTATTAAGTTTATAAAATTTTTGGAAATTGCAATTTTCGATATCGACTTGATATTTTTTCAAAAGCGATTTGATCGTTTCGCCTTGCTCAATTTTCACTTTATGAAAAGTCAAATTATCTTGAGCAAAACTCAAAATCGGGATGAATAAGAAGAGATATAAAAAAATAATTTTTCCCAAAATGTTAATTTCATAAAATTCAAGGACAAATGTATATAATTATTACTTATATTTGAATCCATACCTCCAATTATTTGAAATTATTCCTTGTTATTCTCTTATCACAGTGACGTCGCCACTAAGCACTTTTTCTTTATTATTTCTCAAATCGATATAACGAATCATCCAAATGTAGGTGCCTGGGTTGGCTTTTTGATTTTCTATGGTTCCATCCCACTTCGCCATCGAGTCTTGTGATGAAAATATGCGATTACCCCATCTATCGAAGACTTGCATCAATAATAATTGATGTTGATTGCCATACACTTCTAAATAGTCGTTATAGCCATCTTCGTTTGGTGTGATGACATTGGGGATATAAATTCTTGGTTTATCGCTGATTTTAATTTGATATTTGCAAGTGGCATCGCAAAAGCTATCTTGCGAAACGGTGCAATAAATCGTTTCATATTTCTTCACCACATATTGAAAGCTTTCTAAAGTATCCAACACAACATTTTTGCTATTTTTCCACTTATATTTTGTGCCATTGAAACATTTTTGCAGCACTATTGTATCTCCAATATTTGCAAGAACTTCTTGAATCGTATCATCTGAAGCAGCTGGGGATGGCAACACTTTTATCCAGTTGGGTTTATATATCGTATCAGCTCCAGCAGGGTTTTTAGCAATGAGCCGAACCCCATAATTTCCAGAATGATCATATCGTATTCCTTTTGGGTTCTTATCTGTGGATTTATTAGGTGTGCCTCCCTCAAAGGTCCATTCCCACTCTGTTGGTACTCTATTGGAAAGGTCTTGAAAATCAACCGTTCCTGTTCGTTCACAGACTACTCTACTAGATTCCTTGAATTCGGCAATTTGTACAGGGCAATATTGAACACAAAAGGTATTCAAATTTAAACCAATTTCATGAAATGTATCTTTAGAAAAATAAACATTAGCAAAAACTAGTATTCTTTTATATAAATTTATATTATCACAACTCAAAGTATCTTTAAAAAAATAACTAAATATATTATTAGTTACAGTATCTACAAGTGTTTTTCCAAATAATACAGCAGTATCAAAACTTTCTGTATTTCGATATGGATTAATTATTTTCCATTTAACAGAATCAATTATCTTGCTAAATTTTGAACTACATATAATTTTAAAAAAAGCAGTATCTCCAGCACAAACATTAATACCAAATCCATTACCATATGAATTAATACTTAATTCACAAGAGTCAATACTTTGACTTAAAATGTAATTTAGATTTAATATAAAAATAATAAATAATAGAAAGATATTTTTCATAATATAAATTGAGAATATCTTTATTTTAAAAATAAAGATATTCTCATTAATAAATTTTCTAATTTTGTTTAATAAATTTTTTAGAAATATTAATATTTTGGTCAGAATAATTTAAAATATATACTCCTGATGTCAAATTACTTACATTAACTCTATTAATATCAATTATATTTCTATTAATTACACATTTACCATTAATATCTAGAATCTCTAATTTTCCATTTAATGGTGATGATGAATGTAAATAAATAAAATCTGAAGTTGGATTAGGAAATATTTCAAAATCATTATCATTATCGCTTAAAATTGATTTTTCACTTTTTTCATTTACTACTTGACTTCCAGTATTATGCGATGTTTTACACCGTATACAATTTGGTTTTAATTTAAAATATGAGAATGCTGTTGACCAACCGCAAGGATTATGTATTGAAACTTCCATTTTAAACTGTTTTGGTACAAATTCATTATAACGTGAATAAAATTGTGTTTGCTGACCACCAATAAGTCCACTTAAAGTAGTACTATGAATAGGAAATTCGGTCGCATTTTTTACAACATCATATACAGTACCTACTCCAGTAGAATTTCCATTTTGGTCACATTCATATACTTTTATTCTATACTCGTAAAAATCAGGTGAAACATTAGTTAAATCTGATGCAATTCCTATAGAAGAAGCTCCACACAAAGCTCCTGGCTGTGTAGTCTGATTAGGAATAAAACCATAGTTATTATTAGCATCCCAATTATTGATTGTAAAAGCATTATTGTATGGTAAAGCACTTATATTCCATTGAATCCATGCATCTGTTTGTTTGTTAATAATACCACATGCATTTTTAATTTCTAATCTTAATCGATAATAATTACCATCAGGTTGTAGTGGAAATAAATCTTTTACATTTGAACTAGTTGGAAAAGTAGTTTGAAAACCAGTATTTTGCACTTGTACACCTAGATTACCTTGAGCATCTGATCTAAATAATGTAAATTTGTATTCTGTAATTAAGTTCTGAAATGAAGATAAATTTTGGATTGTAAATGGGTTATCCGAAGTACATTTATATATTTTTTGTAAACCCTCTTGATTACCATATTGATTGAAAGGCTGAGAATATCCTAAAATGGATCCTTCTTTTTCATTTAATTTAAAATTAGGTGTAGATGGGTTATGCACATAAAAATTATTATTACTAACACCATTGTAATTCCAAGGAAAAGTATATCCTGTACTAGGATCTATTTGGTTTGGTGCAATAAACAAACCATCATTACTACATTTTACATTCCAATTTTCTCTGCAATTTGCATCACTTGCAGGGTTACAAATTTCATAATAACCATAGTTATTGGTCGTTTCATGATCCATAAAAATTGTACATCCTCTATTTGTAGAATAAAGATTTACACCATTTAATGGTTGACCAGTACAATAATCGTAAACAAAGCCATGAGCACATTGTGCATTTAAAAAATGATTTGCGATAAATAAAAACGCAATAATAAACAACTTTTTCATTTTTAAAAAAATTTAATATGATAAAATATTGTTCATTTACTTAATGAATAATACTATTCGCAAGAGAAATAGAAGGAAAAAAGTATAGGATAAACAAAAAGTGTTAACTTTGCTCTATCTCGGCTACAGATTATTATAAGTATTTGAACATTAGACTGAAATCAATATTCAATAACAACTTAAAAATAAGAAGACTGCCGAGATATTTTTAAAAAGACCAAAGATACAATGGTTTGATGGTTTGATGGTTTGATGGTTTGATGGTTTGATGGTTTGATGGTTTGATGGTTTGATGGTTTGATGGTTTGATGG
>Ga0116191_1001891_pt1 | contig 16403 bp, 9 predicted proteins | sample AD_UKC111_MetaG_FD_89897 | JGI IMG/M metagenome (GOLD analysis project Ga0116191, IMG submission 89897) | Active sludge microbial communities of municipal wastewater-treating anaerobic digesters from Hong Kong - AD_UKC111_MetaG | ecosystem: Engineered > Bioreactor > Anaerobic > Digestate | place...
AACACGAACTAAGTGCAAGCTTATTAGCCTGTTCGTCGCATTTTCTATACATTTATTATACTATTTTCGCGCTATAAAGTCTTATTACATATGAGTTTGCGGATTATTCAGCAGCCCCTATATATTCCATCTATGGTGGTAAAACAACAATCTATTGATATTGCTCTACTAACAAACAAATCGTTAAAAAAACACACCCCGTAGCCGCATTACCAGTATTCACTAATTAGCTAGTTCCGACGATCTTTGAGTAGACCTCATACACCGCCGAGATGACTTTGCCGACTTCGTCCGAAATGTTATATCTACCATAAGAAATTCGAATCGCCGACTTAGCCTGTTGCTCTGAAAGTCCCAAAGCAAGAAGCACGTGCGACGGCTCGTCTTTACCTGAAGTGCAAGCCGAGCTCGTGGACACACAAACACCCTTTAAGTCGAGCAGGTGCATTAGCGCCTCACCCGAGACTCCGTCGAAGCCTAGATTTACCGTTCCGGGCAGACGATAAGTACTATCTCCATTAACCCTCACAGAAGGAATTTTCTCTTTTATGCCCTCTACGGTTGCTTTGACCATTTCACTGAGACGCTCGGACTCATCAGCCATCATGCCCATGCTTTCCTCAATTGCGAACCCCGCCGAAACGATGCCGGCGACATTCTCTGTTCCGGCACGAAGTCCTCGCTCCTGTTCACCGCCGTACACCAATGGGGATATATCTATCCCTGACCTCTTATACAGGATCCCTGTACCTTTCGCTCCGTTAAACTTATGAGCAGAGGCGGTAAGAAAATCCACACCCAGCCTCGAAACATCAACAGGGATATGTCCGACTGCTTGCACAGCATCAGTATGAAACAAAATGCCTTTACTTTTCAACAACCGCCCGATCTCTTCAATCGGCTGTACCGTTCCTATCTCGTTGTTTGCAAGCATTATTGACACCAATTTTGTATACGGTTTTATTGCCTCTTCAAGCCTTGTGACCTCAACTACTCCTGTCGCATTTACTGGCAAGTATGTAACCTCTATGTCAGTTTGTTCAAGAGCATGACAGGCATTCAGCACGGAATGGTGTTCGATTTCCGATGTAATAATATGCATAGGCCTGCCGTGATAAGTTTTCGCAACACATCGAATCACCCAGTTGTTTGCTTCCGAACCACCGGAGGTGAAAGTAATTTCGGTTGCATCCGCACCTATTGCTACCGCAACCTGCCGACGCGCTTGTTCGACAGCTCTCTTTGCCTTCACGCCAAGCGCATACTGACTGGATGCATTTCCGTATTGCTCGCGCAGGAATGGGAGCATCTTCTCAAAAACGCTATCGGATATTCTTGTTGTCGCAGCGTTATCTGCGTAAATCACGATCTCACCTCTATTTCATAGTTGGTATTGATTAGTGTAGCTATTACCATCTGAACTTATCCTCTTACTCAAACATAGTGCAACCGGCATCTTTGAACTCCTGAATACGTTCCTCTAATTCGTCAACCGATAACTCAAGATAATCCGCCAAGCACTGCAAGCAATGAAACTTTTTAACGTCCTGACCGATGAGTTTTTTATTAAGTCCTATCTCATTGCGGGTCAAGTTCTTCTTGCCGCAGATATAGCAGTCTACACTTTTTGCCAATCTTACATATCCTCACTTTCAGACATATCCTTGACGGTAAAGGCAGGAATGTTCTTTCCCCTGTACTCCTCGTCTAATATGCCAAGTTGTAGTTTAATGTGATGTCTCATCGTCATCGCACGCTTCAAACAATAGCGTTTAAATTCCTGGGGATCAATATCACGCGGAGAGCGCACGTGCGGGAACAACAGCTTCAGGTACGCTGTTGCGATTCTTTTTACTGCTTCAGTGTCACGGGTGTCTGAAGCCTCAGGCACGACGACCAATTCATCTACAATTGCACGATAACTTGCGTCGTCCCGTAACTCATGCAAGACGGAACAAAAATACTCTGAATTCAGCGCCCAACCGGAAATTTTTAGGTCATCGTTCATGCGTGGAATATTCCAACCTTGAATAAAGCCGTGAAAACGATCAATGAGCGCGGATTCATGAAACACCGACGGTAGCTCCTCAAACATACTTTCGTATTCGCTCATTTTATCCTTGTGGATGTTGCCGCAAAGAACCACGCCGGCATCCGATTTGCCTTCAACCTTTCCTACTGTATATACACCATTTTCCATATAGCCTTTGAGAGACGCTCGCATTTCATCAACGGGGTGAAAGTTTATAGTCTGTACCTCGTCAAAGGCGATGAAATCATAACCGGCAATCAGACCGTGTTCTTTTTTCTGAATATCGTAGAATAGCTTTGCACGGGTCATCATCCCGCCAGAGGAAAGCCATCCGAAGCGGCTGACCCGACCGAACAGATACGATTTGCCTGTGCCTTTGGGAGCAAGTTCCACTAAGTTAAGCCGTTTCTCCACAAACGGCAGCAGGCGGGTAAGCATAGTGAGTTTTTGTTCGTCGTCCTCATATCCCGCTGCATTGTAGTCTATTGCACCCAATAGGACGTCAATCCACTCTTTTGTCGTGAATTCGACGCGGGCGTCCTTGTAGTAGTCCAAGTCTATTTCGTATGGGCAGAAGTTGTTGAAGCTCTTCATTTGGATTTTGCCCTTGCGTCTGAGTTCTTCGTCTGGTTCCAGATACTCAAGTTCAACCACGCCCCAAGTTTCGTGCCCTTTCACGAGATCGTTGGCACAAATGTACCACACTTCAGGTGGAATGAGCGTCTCTTTGGTCGTCAGACCGAAATCAGGAAGGTTAAAAGAAACAGAACCCGTTTTTATATCGACATCAACGGACACCTTCGCCAAAAAACGTACCCGCTCCAATTCGGTGACAATCTTGCTCTTGATTGCCGTCCAGTCTTCCTTGCGGGGAAGGTTCTTGCGAATGAAGTCAAGCATCTCTTCCTGATTGAATTCTCCCGATTCTGACATAAACTTTTTCAATAGCCAGTCTCGCATAAATGAAGGCAAAGAAAGGCTTGCAAAGAAGTTGCTCTTTTTCAAATCTTTGAAAACTACCATCTCATCAAAGCATCTCCGCAGTTTGTCGATCATTTCGTTCGCCTCCTAAAAAATATCACGCTCAGTAAAGCCTTTACTCTTGATAGTAAACTCTTTGCTTGCTATCTTGTTTTGGTTCTCAAAGATATCTATGGTATATGTGCCTTTCTTCAAATCAGGCATTACAACCTTGAAACGGCTCTTTTCGAGCTTCTCTGCTTTATAGACAATACCATTTACCCTTCCTGTAACAACATCACAGTCCGGTGTAATTATCAATATCAGTTCAGGCATTTTCTTATAACTAATTTCAATCATACTATTTTCGAACATTACTTGAATGTTGCTGTTCGCTAAGGTCAGTTCAATTATCGGCACAACGATCTCTTCCAACGTCGCGCCGCCATGAACTTCGACGCTTGCTGCTCTTGACCCATTAAATCTTGAATAATCTGCAACTACTGCATAATCGTTTTCTATAGCAATGTTATCAGCCCCAGGCAGGTTTTCCTCTTGACAGCAATAACGTCCGCTCGACTTAGATACGCCATCTCCACAATCTATTTGCACATCAGGACTAATGACCGCCAGTCTGCTTGCTCCATGGTCGGAAGCTATTATAACCTTGCGGTACTCACCCGATTGTAGCTTCGTCGCAGCACGTTCCAAAGCCGCACGAACAACTTCAAGTTCTTCAGACAAGTGTATAGGATGCGGTGAATTATTAAAATCGTATCCTCGTTCAGGATGATGCTTCAGGTCGTCAATTCCTTTTATAGGCGGTTCTTTGCTTCCACCCCAATCATCGTAAAAGTCTTTATTTAGGGTTGTGATTGTCGGCAAATTCGCCCTTGCGATACTCGGCACAAATCGCAACTTCAACTGTGCACTTACTTCTTTTATATAGCCTAAAAACTCTACCCCCAATGCATCTAAGAAAACGAGGAGAGTTTTATCCGAGTCTATCCCTGAAAAAACAGAAGTTCGAGATGGTAGCGCATTATATGGGCGGCTCGTTGCATATTCTTTCACGATTTTCGCAAACATTGCATCGATTTTGTTGTAGACCTTGCATTTTTTATAGGCGGCAAAATAAGCCGTTAAGCTATCGTCGTCAAAATGATAATCCTGCAAATAGGCATATAAATCAGGGTAGTTTGTTTTGAGGTAGTCAACCTTTGCTCCTTCTCCCAAGGAAATAATAATCGCTTGCTTTTCGATTTTTGTGTTATCTGTCAAATAAGCGATTCTATCTGAGCCTTGGCGATAGATTTGCGGAATGAAATTTGCCATATCCGCATCACCGCAACCTTTAAGTAACGTTTTACGCTGTTCATAAAACTCAGAAAAGCGGCTGTCCGATACGCTGATATCGAGAATTGCGGTTTTTGCCGTCTCAAGCAGGTTGCCTAGGGTATCAGTTTTGGAAGCAACGAATCCTAAGTAGCTTTGACTGTTAAAATGCAGTTTTAGCCAGATGAAATAGAGCCACGATTTATAGTCATTGGATTTTGCGTGCTTTAAGAAGGTATATTCAGGTGAAGCAAATTTTTTGTCAGCTAAGTATTGAAGAATATTCTTCTTGGTTTTATTGACCTCTGTGAGCAACTCGCTCCAATTATCTGATGTTCCATTAATCTGCGACAGCTTGTTGAATTCATTGGGATACCTATGCTTTAATTCATCATAGGCACTTTCGGGATTAATAACTGTAACATTTGGTATTTTCCGTGCGGTCTTCACATTCCCGATAACTTCGCCTTTTTCGCAAGCATCGAGATATGCCTTTATACCGTTCACAAACCTATTATTGTCCATAGTTGGGATTTGAGGAACAACCGCAGGGAGTATTACACGAGATTTTACTCGTAAATCCTCACTAACGATTTCCTTTACTACAGGATACATATGTGCCGATAAAAGAATGGCTACATGACTGTGGGGTTGTAAACCCATCCCTTTGTATAGGGTTAAAAGTTTTTTTGCATCACCGCCTTTACCTACCAAGTATTCGCCTAATCCAAGCAATAGGCAGTTCCCCTTAAAAGCTTTGACATCCTGTTGAAGTTTTCCAATATCGGGTTCTTTATCAGCACCAACACAATAGTCGCTAACCTTGATTTTAGGTAGACTTGAATATACGCTAAGGGCTTCGCGGTATTCATCAGCCGAAACCACCACCAAAAGCGGATATTGCGATGTTCCGCTGAAATATTTTCCGATTTGCACTATTGTGTCGCTCATAATTATCCCTCCCCACTGTCTTCTAATATTTCGATGCCGACGGTCATATTGTCTTCGACGAGACGTTTTAAATACTTTTTCAGTTTGTCGCCGTCCATACTGTCAATACGGCGCATAACCTTCTCTAAGGGTTCCTTGCTGTATTTGCTTTGTGCGAGTTCTTTGATCAGTCGGTTGACCTCCATATGTCCGTTCCAATCATAAGGGCTAACTTGCGTATGCTTAGTTAAATATCTACGAACCTCGTCGAAATCAGTCAAGACAGCCTTATATCTGCCGAGAATAGCATTTACAAAAACCCTATCTATCTTTTCTTGATTCGCAAGATCATCCCAGATAGGATTTGCAGTCAAGAATTCCAGTGCAAACTTAACCTCACTGTCTTCGGGGTTTTTGAGATTGACGGCATTAAAAGCACGTTTGTAGTCATTCCACTTATCAATCGGCACACAGGCGAGTATAGGTGTCTGATACTGGGTTGCCCATTGATAAGGAGAGTCAGTCCCTGTTTTTTCTTTCCACAAGCTGCGAAGTTGCATCTTCGCAAGATTGCTCTTGTAGCAGGTAACGATTTGGTCTATCTTTAAAAGATAGTCTTGCTTGTTCATCACGAAGCAGTTGTTCGGTATGTTCTTGTAAATCTCAGCGATTTCCAGTTCCGATAAACCTTGCAGTTGGAACGCACAAACTTTTGCAAATGCCTCTTTGTCGCTCCTAAAAAAGTCTACAATACTATCACCGTGCTTAACCAAAATGTCATAAAACTCTTTTACTATGTTATCGCCAGAACCCTTTGCCACGTTGTAAAGCATAGGAATAAATGAAGCATATTCCGGTTTTTCTTTTGTGATCTCATATGAAATCTTAATAAACTTCAGTTTTTCATACCACGCCGATAATGCCGTACTAACAGACTGGTTGTCCTTTACAAGCAACTCATTACTCTTCTTGACAAACTCGTATTCCCTAATGACCTTGCGGATCTGCCCTTCGCCTGTCTCCATGTTCCAAAGCCACAGCCCCTCTGTGTCATCACCGAAATGCCGCTTAATATCGCTAACAACTCTGTCATCGGGTACACGAATTTCCTTAGCGAGTTCTAAGAGTTTCCCGTCTTCAAAAATCGCAAGGTAGCTTATCATTGCGTAATCAAAGTTTTCCGCTTTAATGAGGGATTTTAGCTTATTGACCAAAGCTTCGTCGCTTTCAACTAATCTGCCTATATTGCCACTTACAGTTGAAGTGTTTGTGCCTTGTTCCGGGTTCAGGAGTTTAACAAACTCGGTTATGAAGTCAACCTCGATACCGCTTGCCTTTTCTTTCAGTACCCAAAAAGGAAGGCCAAATGATTTAGCTTTGTTTCGGACACGCTTAATAGTATCCTCGACTGAAACACATTGGTTTTCGGGAATATCGAAAACATCGCTAATTAAGCCACAAAAAAGTTGCTCTTCATGAGACATAATGCGAATAAATTTATCCCTGTAACGGGAACTGGGCGCATAAAACTGTTTAAAGCCTTCGTCGACGATTTCTTTCATTTTGTCGATGCTCATCTTCTCGTTGTTTGCTTCGTCGCTCATGCGATAATTCTCGTTAGCGTATTCTTTCAGCAAAAATCCGGTGATAAAGGAATAAAGGTTCGAGGGCACGAAACCAAACTCGTCGCACAAGAACTGGAGAATGTCTTTTATTGCTATCTTTGAGTTAGCTGCAAGTTCATATTTTATTTTCTTATCGAGAGCATTTTTCAGAATTCCGAGTGTACTGTATGGGTCGCTAACCCAATACTCATAGTCTTTACGCGCCGCATTCACTATTCTCTCAGCGGATGCCGTAAGACCACCTGACTTTTCAACAAGACCAGCTTCAACCCACTGTTGCTTTGTCCCGCTCTGCAGAGTAACCTCGGACAGTCCGGAAGTATACTCCAAAACATGCGGGTACTTTGCTTTCACTAAATCACGCAAACCGATTAGTGCTTGTTGCCAGTTATTGTATCGCTCACCCTTCGGCTTGCTCTTGGAGTAGATGATTATTTGACCATTATAAATCCTGTTCCCCCAACTTCCTGCAACCATTTTGCCCTTGCGGAGCATGTCTTCAGCAGCGGCGTTATCTTTTCCCCGCTGAATCTCACTCCCCGCCATATACTCGGCATATTGCTCTATGCTATCCGCACCAAAGGGCGTAGGAGTGGTGTCAATAAATATGATGTTTTTGTTTTCCGGCACAACGTTCGCTATTTTGTCTTGCATTAACTTACGGAGCAGAAAAGCTTCGTTGTCATCCTTCGCTACACCAACAATGGCGTGGAAACCTGTGAAACCATCCTCGTTAACAAAACGATTTGTCTTTATGGTGATATCATCGTATGCCGCAAAGATCAGTTCGTAACGCATTTTCAAGGGAGCGGTCAAGTTAAAGACCCTTGTCATATCCTCAATGCATAAGTCCTGCGTCCGTAGCTTGTCAATAATTTCTTTCTTTTTTTTATCGAGTTCCGCTGCATCGCCTGCCATAACAGTTGTTGCATAACAGAACTTACTGCCACCAATCGGCTTTTTGTAAAGGACTTCCTCACGCACAAGTTTTTCGGCGATAGCCGGAGCTTTATGTTCGTAGTCCGTTCCTTCAAAACAAAGGTAGAGATTCTGTTCGTTGGCTATGAACAACGGAATCGCATCGTTCAAATGCGTGGAAACCGCCTGCATAATCAGGATTGTTTTCAGCACTTGCTGTTCTTCGGACATCAACCTATGCTGCTCTGCCTTTTTGTATGTGTCGAGAATATTGCGAATTGGCAGAGCGAGGTTCTCTCTACCGGTTTCGTAGAAAAAGTCCCACAACATATCCACAGTCAAAAGAGCGGTCGTCCCATCCAGGGGTCCGTGATTGTCAATGAACCACTGGAACGCCTTATAATCTCCGTCATTCTTGATAAAATCGAACATACTACGCTGATTGGACTCAAACGCAGAAGAGATATGTTTTAAGAGTAAAGCAGACATTGGGTGCAAGGGCAACACGCCCTTTAAGACGGCCTCACTGATGCCTGTACATTCAGATACCGCCTTGCGGGATTTCTTTGTAAAGTCTTGCAGGTCGTCAAGTTTATTTTCCCAATCGGCTTGTGCCTCCGGTTTAATTTTCAGGGCATCCTTCATCAAGTCAAAGGCTATATTGTCAGGCATCGCGATCTCGCAAGGCAGAAAGCGGTCTTTAATTTTTTTTGCATCAGTATCTTTTTCATGAAAATAGCTGCCCATCTGATGTGCCACGACAATAAGGTAAAATGGTACTTCCACACAGATTTCAACCAACTTTTGAAAATCGGTCAGTCTGCCGCGATTGTTCTGGAAAAACTCGCTGAACTCGTCCAGAACGAAGACAAGGGCTTTCAGCTTGTTGCCTGAAATGATGTCCTTTATGTAAGCAATCAATCCGTCCATATCGGTTTTCAAAGCGGTAATACCTATTTCACTCGCCATTGTATTGATTTTTCCTACTAGATCTGTCGATATATCAGATTTTTGTAATTTTTCTATGATTTCATCGGCACTCCAACCGCCGAACAAGTCTTTGTATTCTTTATCAACATAGCCTGCAAATAATGTTTTATTTCGGGTGTCTTTGAGCCACTCTAGTATACTCTGCTTCAATGTGTTTTCGCCTTTATACTTCAAGCCTGCGTTTGCTATACTCTTCGCTATTAGCTCCTGAATAACAATAATCAGGTCATTCGTATTGTTTATCGCGGCAGACGCATAGCGGTAACAAGTCAGAATCGATCCCTCTTTCTTGGCAGCCATGAGCCGCTGCATAAGGTCGGTCTTATACGGGGCGAGAGCATCGTATTTATTAAAATACGCTTCAACTTCTTCAACTGGAGCTGTCAAAAGGCTACTCAAAGCAAAACCCGCATAGGACTTACCTGTGCCGTAAGCGCCTGAAATCCACAGGGAGCGTTTTTCTGTACGCGAAAGTATGCGCTCAGTTTTCCTAAGCAGGTCAATGAACGTGGCGTGTGGGTAGAACTCGTCCCACTTCAGTCCTGCGTTGATGGCAGATTCATTGACACACGGAAAGTAATTCTCGTCAATTTGAAAGTAATCCTTGTAAACGGTGGTTCCCATAACTGCGTCCTCCTTATAGTAACTCTAATACATTACTTGACGTTTTGTTTCTGTTAAGCAAGATGGTATCTAAATCATGCGTGAACTTAGCGGTGACGAAGTCAGGGGTGGTCACCGTCAAGCCTTGCAGGATAGTTTTTAGCTCGCTTTCTTCAATTCCGAATATCTGTGTCGGGCTGATGCCGTCAGAGTCGATGTTGTAATTCATTAAACGGCTGACCGTGAACTCGTAGTAGTCACCGCAGGCTTCCGCAAACTTGTACAGAGAGTAAAGGACTACAAGTGGCGACCCAATATAGCATTTGTTTCGGGTAAAATATTCCTCACTATCCACATAACCAAAATTCAATGTCATACCGAACGGGGTCTGTACGATACGCTTGAATCCATTTATTATATATGGAGCATTTTTTTCGGTAACACCGGATTCTTCCAACATTGAGATTAAATCTGTTTTCGAGTAAAAACGACCAATACTCATATGACGTATATACCATTCAAACTGCGGATTATAAGCAATATTTGCGAGGATAACGCCCAAAGAAGTCGTACTATCCCAAGGCATAAGGGCGAGTTTTTGTGCAAGTGCAGTAGTTTTGCCGTCTTCTATTAAGGCAGCATCTTTTAAGAAACGCCGGAAAAAAGGTTTTTGTACGGGACCTAAATTATTCTCAACAAGGAAATCATCTTTCCTATCAAAGAAGTCTGTAAACCATTCCGTTTTGGGCATATGGGTTGCGAAGCAGTTTATACTTTTCATTTTTCCATCTCCTTTTGGCATTCTTAATGAGTGATAGGCTAAACAGCCACCTGGTATGGTATGACACGCACGGCATCGTATACAATTGGACAGCTTTAGTCCATTTTCAAATGAAATACAGCTATTCTTACAATTTACCTCGCAAGTCCTGCAGGCGACGCAATACGCCGCTTTTCTAAAAACTTGTCTAAAGTATTTTCCGAATACTGGTGATCTTTTTGTAGTATCTAACGGCAACCCAACCTCATAGCCGTTTGGTCGCGGAATAAAACGAAATCGAGTGGTCAATTCCGCAGCTTGCACTACATAAAATTCACCATCTTTCTGAACCTCACCGAGTGTATTAATCCATTCTTTCCAATCGGTTTTGGGGTTAGTTACTTCTATGATTAATTTGTCATTTTCAATTCTTTCTTTATAAACAATGTCAATATTACGTATATTAACGCCGTTTTTCCTCGCATTCCATCCACCGTTACTGATGTATTGAATGTCGGAAACGTGTTTTCTACCGTTTGATTCTATTATTATCTGGGCAAACGTATCTATTTCTTTTTGATAATTTCTATATTGAATATAATCTGCTCTTGAGCCTCCCATTGGGCAACACAAACAGCCGACACGATGGCTACCTTTTTTGTAAGCATTGTTTATTACCAAGTTATTGGCATAAGTGTATAGCCAAACCTCACAACTCGTCCAATCTAATATCGGATTAGCACTGCGCTGACCTTTTTGCTTCATCCCGTCGCTTTCATAGTCATATTCACTACGACGAACGCTTTCAGCACCACGAACACCAACAAAAGCAAGTCCGCTATAATCGGCCTTGCCTAAAACTTCTCTGAGTTTTACTACTTGCGGTGTGCTTTTGTGAACACTACAACACCAACGCAGAACTCTCGACGGGGGTGCAAATTGTCGCCAACTCTCCAATGCGTCCATATGGCTCTTCGCACGGTAAAAGCGTATGCCCTCGGCTTTGCACTGGGCTTCAACCTTGTCCACAACATCATAGGTGTCGGGGAATTCCATCTGTGTGTCACCGAAAACAACGACAAACTCATCCTTAGGCAGGGCTTTCTTTACTAAGTCAAGAAGGACGATGCTGTCTTTGCCACCAGAGAACGCAACATGGAAAACATCCAGTTTTCCCCTGTGTCGTTTCCAAACATCATATATCCTTTTGACGGTTTCCTGCTCCAAGACCTGCAAGAAGTCCGCGTTCTTCTCAAGCATCTTCTCTATATCAATGGTTCTGAGCGGCTCACTCAGTTCCTCTTTGATTTCAAGTTCAGGAGCGGTATACAGATTGCCGCCTTTGGTTTGGGCGACCAAGCACCCGAAATAATAATACTTATTTGCCTCCGCCCACATATAAGGCAGAGCGTTTTGCTTTTCATAGGACCAATAACGGTCAAAGCCCAAAAGATCTAATTCTTTATAGTAAACCGGACGCGGTTCCTTGGAGAACTGCATCGGCGAAGTATTAAGTAAAAGCCCACCCGTCTCTGTATCATAGGTATAATTGTACATCAAACTGCACCTCCTTCTCTTATTTTCTTGGCTTTGGCAAGAATCTTACCCTCACTCTTGCCAAGGTTTCTCCAGCCAATGTAGCCGTTGTCAAACAGGTAATCTCCGACCGCTTTTTTATTATTCAGGGAAAGCGAAGACTTTGCCAAAGCAATAGCCAAAATATCATCGTACTCACCGTATGTAAACGACTTGCGGACAATCACGCCTATGTTGGCGCTGTTAACCGCACGGACGTCATACTTGAACAGACGGCTGAACTTACGAACATAGCTTTCCAACAAAAATAAATTCCAAGGATAACCGGCATACGGGAACAGCGAGAAATCCACCACGTTTTTTAGCGGGATAAAGTTATCCCGGCAATAAAGGGCAATAGCTTCATCAATTCTGTCCACATCGAAGCTGACCTTGCTCTCTTCTACAAACAAATCCGCAGACACGCGCACCATTACATTGTGAGCGGCAATCAGACACGTCGAGTGAGTTCTTCCTCCTGGGTCAAATGTCGCCTCAAAGGAATTCAGTTCCTCGAAAGAGACAGTTTCAGCCCCGCGGCAATATTGCTCCAAAATATCAAGGACACGGAGTTTCTTACCAATATGAGTGATGACTTGTCCGTTCTTGCTGTATCTATTAGAGAGAAACTTGTTAAATACTGCATCACGAATCGCAGAAAACGGGCAATGCGGGTTCAGTGCTTCAAATCGGGATAAATCCAGTTCGTTGGCAATGACATAATCCTTACTTTGAAGCCTCTCTTTGACAAATGCAACAACCTTTTCGCCCTCGCTGTCGGGCAAGTCCATATTATCAATGTGTGTGTAAATTCCGGTTTCAATGCGGTAATATTCAGAACCATTCAATGTTGCTCGAATGGTATCCTGTTTGAGGCACGGCAGTCGGTCAAACAACTCATCAACCGACCAAGCTTCCCGCTCGCCAAATACCTGACGAATCAGGTCAAACGGTGATACGTCTTGTTGAAGATATAAGTAGTCCCGCTTGCAGAAAACGTTGGCATAATTTTTCTCAATAAAGGCTCTGAGCATATCAACCGAAAATATGCCGAAAGTATAGAGCTCTGCCGAATATTTCTCAAAAAAAGCGTCGATATAAATACACGGTGAATCCATCTGATCCAAATGAGTGCGGACCGACTCGATAGTTTCATCATCATACATATACGCCCTATCGTCAAAAACCACGGCAACAGACTTCACAAAGATATCAAACTCATCCGCTCCGCTTTCAAAATCCTCGCCGTATTCGTCAACAAAATAGTTTTTAAACCTTTCAAAATCAATACTCGAGGAAGTTCTGTAGCCGCTTTTGAATTTTGATGCAATGATATGCTTTGCCCTTCTCTGATCGATTTCATCAAGAGCATAATGCATCGTGCTTAAACTACGATTAAATGTCGTACTGCCGCCGCCATAGCCCAAGCACTCATATGTGCCGTGAGCAACCCGTCTAAACAACTTCGGAAGCGGATTTGAAAGGCTAACTTCAAAATCCGCCGGAAGGATAGAGTTGTTCGGGAACCCGTACTTAGCCGAAAGTTCATCACGGATTTCTTTATGGGTCTTGATTTTGCCAACATAAGTGTTCGAATACTCAATCATTGCTGTTTTGACGGTCATACTACTTTTTGCCCGAGTATATCCGCTTTCCTCTCCAGCCTTGATAAAAAGCACATATTGCGACTGTAAATCGCATTCGACCACTTTATAGCCCGCTTCCATCCAAGTGATGGAGAATGGGTGACTGTTCGTATTCGACCAAAAAGCACGATGCTGGTACGCAGATGGGGGCAAACCTCCGACTAAGTTAGCGATGAAGGAAAAAGACACCTTAACGCTATCAAAGACGTTATCGACAAGCCACTGCTTTAACGAAGCATATTTTCTGCGGTCATCATCATTAGCGGCATAATTTAAAATCTTATTTTCAGACTTTACTGTATATAAAGATTCAACCGGATGGCAAATCAGTTCGAATTCGTCAATTGAAAGACACACTACCTCGATGTATTCTTTATTTTTGGTGTGCTTGCCTACAATAAAGGAATCTCTGCTTACAGCGAAGATGCTTCTCAGGGTTTGGGCGATAGGGGAAGTATGGCTGTATCGAACTTGCATCTGCTGTTTTGTTTCATTGGAAAACCCGACATTACTCACGGTCGCAGGATACGCTTTGCCCTGAATAACAAGGCTTATGTCATAACTGCCGCCGCGCGGAACCTCAATGCTGATATATGAGCAAAATACATCGATAGCTGATTTTGGGATAGTAAATCCGTATTTGAGCAACGACATGTCAACATCTTTCCTGAACAGGAAGTGATCAGCTTTAGCTTGTGCTTGAACTATAGCGGTCTGGTTCGGTTTGTTCTCTTCCGCGGGTTGATTCTGTACTGGCGGTTCGTTTTGAGCGGTGGTAATTACGGGGCTTTTATTAGACACTTCCCACGGCTTCTCACTTAGAAATTTCATATAAAGTTGCCCCACAACCGTAAAGACCCGATAGGTATACGGCTCCATAATTCTCAGCGACCTCTCGTCCATAACCTTCTGGTAAACATGCTTGTAAACGCTCGGATTTGAAATTTTCCATATGCCACAAGAAATTTTATTACTGGTTACATATTCGGAAATTCTGTCAATGCAGGCTACAATGGTTTGCGGAGAAAACTTTGTTACACCGACAGAAAGCCACGCAATAAAAGCCGCCCTCATTGAAGCGGGCATTGAAAAACCCTGCTCTGCAACAGGTAGTATGATGTTATTCGGAATATTTGTCGCAGCCATTCTTTTGCCACCTTTCGTGCTTAATCGTTATTCTTCGCTGTAGGGCTGTTACGCCCGTGAACTCGGCGTAACCTGGCGCACTAATCGCACGACACCACAATCCTTACGTTTAATCCCATCTTGATACCGTACGCCGCAACCGGTTGTGTGAAGTGTGAAAGTGGTGGAATGGTACCACCCCCATAAAAACAATTATAACATCTAATCTACTCTCATTAATCACTAACATCGACTTCTTTCAGTGCTTTGCTAATCTTATAAATACTCTCCATATTATTGCAATGTCTAAGATCATTAAAAGTTTCAAATGAAATTACCTATCATCCTTTGCTACAATAATCTCTGGTATAAAGTTTAAAGCTCTAATAGTATTCATCCATTCTATAAGCTCAACCTTTAAATAGATTGATTTACTTTTCCCGAAATCTACAATTCCATTTTCAATAAGGTTATCTGTTGAAAGAACAAACAGCATAGAAACTATTCTTACATTTGATATTCCATAAACAGTTAAAACATTATTGTCTCTATTTATAATTTCTGCACTTCTCAAAGACTGTTGAATACAGTACCTCATTTGAGCATAGATTCCGAAAACGACACTCCCATAATATATAAACTACTAATTATTAATTTGTTATCTTTTTTCGAAGCTTGTTCTCTAACTTAATCAACTATTTGTCTTGTGCTGTGTAGGGACATTAATAAGTTGTCTTTTAGTAATAACATAATTCTGTCATATACTTCATAGAAGTTTGTACTCCTTACAATAGAATATAGATTCATTTAACTACCTTTTCTCGAATCTAACCTTCGAATAATCTACTATTTTAGAAGTATTCCCGAATGCTAATTCGAGTAATTCCACATTTTACACTATCTCTACTCAAGTAAGAATTAAGTTTTATTAATTTCACTAAATTCTCTAGTGATAATAATAAAGCACATCATTCAGTTGTAGTAAAAGAATTCATATCTAGATAAAATCACCCAATACCATTCTACAACAACCCATTGTCGGCAAAGCTAAAAAACTGATCACTGGCCACAATAATGTGATCAACCACCCTAATCGCGATGGCTTCTGTGGCTTCCTTAATCATCTTCGTCACTTCAAGATCGCCCTTAGAGGGGCGCAAGCTCCCTCCGGGGTGATTATGGGCTACAATCAGCGTATTAGCCTTATGCCGCAAAGCCGCTTCAACGATCAACCTCGGGTAAACGGGGGCTTCATTAATGGTGCCCTCATGCACCAGCGTCGCATGATTAACCCTGTTTTGGGCATCCAGACTAACCACATAAAAAGCCTCATAGGTTCTCCCCGCAAAAAGGGTTTTGATATAATTGCCGGCTTCCTGCGGATTTCCTAGAACAGGCCTGTCCCCTAACTTCCCTTTATAGTACCTTCCGGCAAGTTCTGGAATCAGCGAGACCAGAATGGCCGTATTCTCGCTGACTTGACAACGCTCGCAGATTGCCTTTGGATGAGCCTCGAATAAACCCGCCAATGAACCAAATTCCCGAATCATTTTATGCGCCAGCTCATTTGTATCCTTCATCGGAATACAATAAAACAAAAGCATCTCCAGCACTTGATGGTCAGCAAAGGCATCCAATCCTTCCTCCAGATATCTTGCTTTCACCCGCTGTCGATGCCCTAAATGTAACTGCTTATCCATAAATCCCCTCTTACACAAAATTCCTCATAACGATATTATACAACATTTTCCTGCTATTTTGTCTATAGTTTATTATTTTGAGACAGTGTCAACTTTTTGTAGGATTTTTTTGAGACATCTTCTTTGAAAATTGCTAAATTATGCTCGTACCATCCACGATTACCTTCAATGGCTTGAAGTACGGCACATTTTTTCCACGATTGA
>Ga0116191_1001892_pt1 | contig 16396 bp, 12 predicted proteins | sample AD_UKC111_MetaG_FD_89897 | JGI IMG/M metagenome (GOLD analysis project Ga0116191, IMG submission 89897) | Active sludge microbial communities of municipal wastewater-treating anaerobic digesters from Hong Kong - AD_UKC111_MetaG | ecosystem: Engineered > Bioreactor > Anaerobic > Digestate...
CTCAACTTCCTCTCGGGCAAACGCTTCTCGGAGGTTAACCTGATGGCCCAGATGGGAACCATTGCTGCCCACAGCGACGGCGGTGTTCCCTGCATATCCATCACCATACCCGAGCTTTCACCCTATTGGGTTGGCTACGTGTTCTACTTTTTTGAAAGGGCATGTGCGTTGAGCGGCTATACCCTGGGTGTTAACCCCTTCGACCAGCCTGGCGTTGAGGCGTATAAGCGCAACATGTTCGCCCTGCTGGGTAAACCCGGCTTCGAGGCCGAAGGTAGGAAGCTTAGGGAAAAACTGGGACTGTAGCAGGGAATATTAATCCATAACCCGAAGAAATAGCTACAGCATGGGACAGCCACCTAAAGGTTTGTCTGCTGCTGAGAGACCTTCACCGCTGGGGGGGGGTGAAAAATTGTTACTAGAACCCAATGTTCTAAAATAGAACATTACAATGTTAGGTATTGAAACAATTTTTAATTTTGTTACGTTATTATGGGAAACGGCATGCTACTATGAGCACGAAGCTAACAAAGAAGGAGATTGGGCTGAGAATTGCTGAGCTACGTAAGTTAAAAGGCCTTTCTCAGACCGATATAGCTAAAAGGCTAAAAATATCCCGATCTTCACTAGCTCAAATTGAACTGGGCAACAGGAGTGTTGACGCTTTAGAGCTTAAAAGTCTTTCAGTGATCCTCAACTTTTCTTTGGATGAATTTATGTCAAATGACTTCTCTACAAAAGAATCTCCTGAGTTTAAGTTCAAAAGTAAGGAACACCTTTCTGAGGAGCGCATTTCGGTACCTAAACTTCAGGTAAATAAATTCAAAAATATTCTGCTTTACATTCTTGAAAAATGCTCTGGAAAACCTAATGTGGGAGAAACAGTGCTATATAAGCTGCTTTATTTCTCTGATTTCAACTACTACGAACTTTATGAGGAGCATTTAACCGGAGCAAGGTACCGCAAACTTCCCTATGGACCCGTACCCCAAAAAATTGAAACAATTATCAAACAAATGATTGACGCTAGGCAGCTACAACGCATCAAAACAGAATATTTTGGTTTACCGCAAACACGCTATTTGCCATTAACCAAAGCCGATCTTGCGGAGCTTAAGGCAAATGAAAAAGAGGTTATTGACAGGGTTATTGAGCAAATGAGTGATTGGTCGGCTGCTATGATTAGCGAATACTCCCATAAGGATCTGCCCTGGGAGGTTACCGATGAGGGACAGGAGATTAGTTATGAATTGGCATTATACCGTGAGCTACCTTATTCGGTGAGGGTATATGATGATGAAAGTGATTAGCTTATGGAGTTTGAGCAGCTGCCAGAATTTGATAAAGACCTGAAATTCTTGCTAAAAAAATATAGGACTTTAAATGAAGATTTGGCTGAGGTTAAAAAAATATTGAAGAAGAAGCCCGATGAAAGGCCACCCTTTAGCTATCGTATTGAAAATTTGGGCATGGAAATGTGCATCATTAAGGTAAAAAAGATTGCATGCAAAGCTCTTAAAGGACGTGGGGTAAACTCTGGTTTACGATTGGTTTACGCCTATTTTCAAACCGACCAGCGAATAATTTTTATTGAACTATACCAAAAGAACGATAAGGAAAACGAGGATAGGCAACGAATATTAAACAACTTTAAATAGCTGAAAAAAGTGGAAATGAGAAAACCAGTTCTCATATTTCAACCATAATGGTTATGCCGGTTGGGCTTAGCCACAGAACATATATTTATATGATACACTGGGTTAATTATAGGTGAATTCACATCAAAAAAGCAGGAGCGTGTGACTCCTGCTTTTTTTGGCTGTATCAGTTCAAGGATTTGTCCCTACCTGGCTACCACTATCTTTTGAGTTTCAACTGCGTGGTGTTGTCCGGAATCAAAGGTTAAGGTAATCATGTAAATTCCACCGGGCAGATCATCACCGCCCCAGGGGATGCTTTGAGTTCCTGCCTCGTAATGTGCGGTTTGGCTTCCACCTACCCGCTGCCCCAACATGTTGTAAAGGTCAATTGTTACCTGGCCGGCCATTGGAAGTGTTACATTTACACGTGTGCTGCTGTTGGCAGGATTGGGAAACACTTTAAAGCTGACCGCATCGGCTGCCAGGGTTTCAGCATCACTGGTTTCCGACCCCACCACAGCCCTTATCAGGAAGTTGTAGTTGAGTTGGAAGTTGGCAAGTTCATTCCATTGATTGTTAATGTAAATCCATCCACCTTTGCCAGCAACCATTGGGCCGCCATCGGTGGCAAAGGGGTAGCCTCCTGACGCTGTTGCGGTGTAGCCCACCCAGTACTCCTTATTGGGTTGAATCACGATGGGCTGTGAAAGGGTATGCGACGTCCACTGGTCGGGTACAACCTCGGAGGAAACATCCTTTGAGTAGATTAGGTTGCCCGGGTTACCATAGGCTCCGCCCTCCCATACCTTAACCGTTTCGTTGGTGGTTACATCGCTTCCATTCTTTCCCCCTATGTAGAACTCCACCACCTTTATTTTTCTGCCTACCAGCGACGCCAAATCTTGAGTGGTAAAGCGAGTGGCAACGGTCAAAGTAGTGCTTCCATTTCCAATTGCTGTGGCATAGCCCCTGTCATTTCTTAGCACTACGTAGGGGATAAAGTCTATTGTAGCATCAAACGAGATGGTCTCCCCGACGGCAGTAATATTTGAAATTTTAAGCCCTCCGTTTGTTCCATCGGTGAGAAAACTTCTGGGGTTTGTGTTGTCGTTAATGCTTGTTCTCCCCACAGACGAGTTGAAGTGGGCGCTGTTAATGGAACCGTTTACGGTAGGAGTCCCGTTTGGCCGGTAAATGTAAACCTCATCGGGAGGCCCATCGGCATTTCCAACTCCTTCAAGTTTGGAGTTTATTCGGTACACCAGCAGCCCGTTGCCCGGTATATCCCTGTCGTAGGAGTCCTTTTTCCTATACTCCACTACAAAGTACTCGCTGTAGCTGTTTGGCGAGGGAATCTTGTAGCAATTACCGGTTGGAGAGGTAGCCAGGGGAGAAAGCGCGTAGGTGCCGGACGTGGTAATTTCGGGTATCTGGTCAATCCAACCTCCATAGAGGTACTTCATGTGAGCGCCCATGTTCTGAGGATAGTCCAATGTTCCCTCCATGACGTCCCAATAGCCTACAGGGCTAAGGTTAAGGTCATCATCATAGTGGTACAGGTCGGGTGCACCAACCGCATGGAACATTTCATGGCAGAGGGTGCCCAGGTCAACTCGCTGCCATCCAAAGTACTGTAGCTGTAGGGTGTAATCGCCAACCTGTTTTCCGTTTATGAATGCATCCTGCGACCAGAGGCTCCACTGGTGTGGCCAAAGTAGGTCGTTCCACGAGTCGTTGGTACCAGCCAGGATGAACGAAATTACGTCAATGTAGCTATCGCCATTTATATCAAGATTAATTCCGGTTGGAATGCTTGTCCCAACAGCCTCCACCGCTTTTCTCAGCAGGGTGTGCTCCCTGTAGGTTGAGCTAGTAGGATCGGTGTAATTCGAAGCGTCGGGGTTGTAGCCATTAGGGTTTGTAGTGGCATCGTAGGGTTGGTAGTAGTTCCGGTTGTTCTCGTCAACATACCAGGTAACTAGGGAGCCGCTGAGCTGGGGGTAAAAGGTGGAGCTAACGCTGAATTTACCATACGAAACAGTTGAGTAGTAGTTGGTTACCGATGCTGTAGGTCCGTTGTAAATATTTTCGTAGTAGGAGATATCCTCATCGGCTACAACATCATCCTTAAAACGGATGAAAATCACAATGTTGTTCATGGTAATACCCTTTACCGCTCTAAGTGGAGCAATACCGCTAGCCCCTTTCGTAACATCAAGACTTACATGATGGTTGTCTATTTGATTGCGGTGGCGTTTAGCCAGGTACTCATTACGTGAAATATTCACGTAGGGCTTTAAATCCTTTGAATTTCGAGGATTTACTTTTCCTACAACGTAGCCGGAGGGTGCCAGCTTCCCATTCTTTTCAACAGCATAAACGTAGAACCCGTTTGCAGGATTACGCATGATGGTGTAGCCTGCAGCGTCGTGTAGCCAGTTATGGAACTCATCGCCACTGACCAGGCAGCTGATTTTTGTGCCGTCGGGCTGGGTAATGGTTATGGGCAGGTTATGCTTGGGAACGGCATACCCTGTAACGGTTATTACCCCTAAAATGGCAGCAAATGCCAACTTCCTAACTCTTCGTAGTAGTTGTTTTACCATGATGTAGATCTATTTAGTTGTTAATTTGTCTTGGATTTAAAATACTTCCACTTTAAAAAAAGTAGAATGGAATTTTCTGGGGGAAACCTTTACTTCCTGATTGCATTTCTTGGCAGGAATCCGTGAAAGCGAATGCTGGTGTATTGCATGGTTTTAATAATTGGCAAGCCCTGTAGTTTTAGTGTGTCGGTTTTCTCGGTTAAATGTTTCCACTCCTCCCCGGCTTTAAGGGTGATTGATTTGTTTTGATAGGTTAGGGAAAGCTTGTCGTTCGAAAGGCTGGTTATTGTCAGGTCGTTGTATGAAAAGGGAAGTTGGTTAGCCCCCACGAGGAATGAGGAAACCCCGCTTCCAGCAGCATTCTTTAAGATTTTGCCCACCCCAAGAACAACTATAGCGGAATCGGGTTGCAGCCTGTCGGGGTAACGGTAAATGTTAAGCGTTCTGTCTTCGGGGTTGAATGCGTAGGTTGGCGAATCAATTCGCCGTCCGCCTCGGTATTCACCCGCCAGAACCAGGGCATCTGTTGTTTGGTAGTACTCAACAAAGGCAAAAGCATCGTTGAGCACGGTTGTGTAATCGGTTGTTTTTCTACCAGAATAGCATGCGGTAGTTATAAGTAATAAAAAAGAAAAAAAAACGGAAGATGCTGTCTTATTACGATTGCGTGCCATGGCGAATTGCTTGTCGGTATTTTGTAAAACCTATTTGCCTTATGCTGGTAAGGCCATACTTTCCCTGAATGTGTCAATTCATGCTAGGGTGAAAACTCTACGAGGTTTGGCTTTTGTCACCACTAATCCCCATTTTAGTTGCAGTGCGTTCAGGAATGTAGATAACCAGGCGCTGTCCAATGCGAATGATGTTGCCTCTAAGGTTATTCCATGACTTTAGTTGACCCACAGAAACCCCGTAATTTTCGGCAATTATTCCCAGCACATCGCCTTCTTTTACCCTGTAAACGTATCGGATTGAACCAGAAGGTATATCGTACTGCGATGAAGATGTGTATTTATTTGGGCTAATGGTTACCCGAGGGTTAAAAAACAGGCTGTCCTTATAGGCATAGATATCTTTTTCCCTGTCAATAAAAGGGCCTACTCCGTCGAGCGGAAGCCTAAGGGAGTAGGGCTTGAACTTGCCGGGAATAACATCGAGCTTGTACTGGGGGTTAAGGTCGCGGAGCATATCCAAAGGGATATCCAGTACCTCGGAAACCTGCTGGAGGTGAAGCATGTCGTTAACCACAATGGTGTCGGTGGTGGGGGGTATGTTAATAGGTTGGGGAACCAGGTTGTGCTCGTGGCTAAAGTAGTAGGTGTAGCTGGCGGCAATGAAGGCCGGGACGTATCCTCGTGTTTCCCTTGGAAGGTAGTAGTAGATATCCCAGTAGTTGCGCTTTCCACCCGACCGCCGAATTGCCTTATTCACGTTGCCCGGTCCACAGTTGTAGGCCGCTATCACCAGAGTCCAGTCGCCATAAATGGCGTAAAGGTCTCTCAGAAATCTTGCTGCAGCGTGGGTTGAGGCAATAGGATCACGACGTTCATCCACGTAGGAGTTAACAGTAAGGTTGTACCTGCGACCTGTTCCATACATGAATTGCCATAATCCTGTAGCACCTGCACGCGAGACAGCCCTTGGGTTTAGTGCCGATTCAATAACAGGTAAGAACCTTAACTCCTGTGGTAGCTGGTACTGATCGAGAATCTCCTCAAATATGGGGAAGTAGTAGTCGGTTAGCCCCAGCATCACTTCAACCTGGCTTTTCTTTTTTTGGGTGTAAACGTTGATGTAGTTCCTTACTATGCTGTTAAATGGCAACTCAATAAGCGAGTTGATGGATTGCAGCCGTTTAATGTAGAATGAGTCGGGGTAACCGGTTAACCCCACGCTGTCGTCCTCAATGTTGGTAACCAGACTATTGCTATCAACTGTTTGCTGAACATACCAAAGATTTAAAAGGCTATCTAGGTTTCCTTTAATGTACCTGGTGAGCAGTGTGTCCTCCGGTAAAATTTCATTGCCGGTGTTTAGGTTATCCTGGGCAAATGTGCTGGTTGCAAATAGTAGTAGAAACAGGGTTGTGGTTAGGTGGTAGATATGTCTCATCCTTTTTATTGTTAATATTTATCCAACATTCACCTAGCAAATATAGTAATGATTTTTTGTTAGGCTGATTCGTTACTGTCAAAAAAATCGTATGTAACCTGCTAAATAATGTTGAAACTCCCTGTAATGTATAGTTTTAAATTGATTAGCCCTATATTTCCTTGCATAGATAAGGCTTTGTTCACGTGTAAAATCTAGTGGTCAACAGTGTTCCGTTTTTATTACTAGTTTTCCAAAATTTTCAGCTCGGTGCGCCTATTCATTGCCCGACCTTCGGGAGAGCTGTTGGGTGCAACGGGTTGGGATTCGCCATAACCTTTCCAGCTAACCCTTTCGGGTGAAACCGATTTCGACACTAGGTAGTCCACGACCGACTTAGCCCGTTGTTCGGACAGTTTTTGGTTGTAATCCGGTGTCCCTTGGTTATCGGTATGGCCTCCAATTTCCACTTTAATGGTGGGGTTTTGTGAAAGGGTTTCCACTACTCTGTCCAGCTCAACGGTTGACTCGGGCAGCAACTCGTAGGAATCGGTTTCAAAAAAAACATTACGCATGACGGTAACCTCGCCTTGGCGAACCGGTTTTAACAGAACATCCAGATGGTAGGGTTTATCGAAGGAGTAGTGCCCTTTAAGGTTGAAATTTTCCGAGTAAAACAGGTATCCAGGTGCTTGGGCAAAAAGAGCATAGTTGTTGTCCGAAGGGAGGCAAACCATGAATTCACCGGTTTCCGATGAAGAGGCGTTCATGATTTTCCTTTTAGTTTGCAAGTCCACAAGGTTGATTTGTGCTACAACCGGTTTGAACGTGGCGAAATCCTTAATTGTTCCGGTTACGTAGGATGAAGGAATGGGTTGAATTTCGGGGTATAGCTCAAAAGTATAAATGTCCATTCCTTTATCTGGTATGTAGTTAGATGAGTAGTAGGCAGTTTTGCCAAGGGCGTTCACAACCAGCCCTTCCTCGTTTTTGCAGGTGTTTATAGGGTAGCCCAGGTTAAGGGGTTCCGACCATTTCCCCGAATCGGTGAGGTGTGAAACGAAGATATCCTGGCCACCCATTCCCAAATGGTCGTTTGAGGAAAAGTAAAGGGTTTTGTTGTCAAAATGGATGAAGGGTGACTGCTCGTTACCGGGGGAGTTTACCGGTTTCCCAAGGTTTACAGCATTGCCCCACACTCCATCCGGGTCCTTCACCGATACCCAGATGTCAAACCCGCCAAGTCCGCCCGGTCGGTTGCTTACAAAGTACAGCATTTGTCCGTCGGGTGAGATGGACGGTTGTTTTTCCGATGATTTTTCGGAGTTTATTGCAGGAGGTAGCTTCAATGGGTATCCCCAACTTCCGTCGGAGTTGATGGTGCTGAAGTACAGGTCGCAGTCGCCTTGGCAAATGGTGAAGTACATGGTTTGACCATCGGATGAGAGCGATTGGGCTCCTTCGTTAAAAACCGTATTTAGCGGGGAGCCAACCGGTATTCCCTTACTCCAGGTTCCATCCTCGTTTCGTGTGCTGGTGTAAAAGTCTTCCTGCCACTTGGTTCCCTTTATTCCAACCTCTGGTTTCTTTGGCAGGCGCACGGTGTAAACCATGGTTCGCTCGTCAACCGATAGGCTTGGCCAGTACTCGTCGAGAGGGGTATTTATGCTATCACCTATGTTGGCTGGGCTGAAGGGAACAGGGTTGGCAACAGCATGGATGGCAAACCGGCATCTTTCGATATTATTTCTGGCAAGCTCCATCATGCTCCCGGATGTTTCATGATAGGTTAAATACTTTTCGAAGTATTCCAAAGCTTTTTGGTAGTTTCCAGTGCTGAAGTTTAGAGCACCCAGGTTGAAGTATGCTTTGGGGAAAAAGTTATTGTTTATGCTAACTGCCTTTTCCGCTGAGGAAATAGCTTTCTCGGGTTCTCCTTTTTCAGAGTAAACCTGCGTTAGCACAAGGTAAGCTTCAATAAAATTAAGCTCTATTTTGATACTCTCCTTTAGCAACCTTTCCGCTTCGTCCAGGTTGTAGCGGTTATATGCAGCAAGTGCTTCGTTGTAGCGTGCCAACGCTCGCTTATTTTTAGTGCTCAGATTCTTAGTTGTTTGAGCATTAAGAAGCATGGGTAGCAGAACTAACAGGAACAGGAGTAATTTTTTCATGTCTTGGAGATGTTCAACAGTGTGCCGGTAGCCAACATCCTAGCTGCAATATACAAAAGTAAACGAAAGTAGGTAAAAGATATGGTTTGGTTTATTTTTTTATGGATACACCTTGCTGTTAGTATCCAATGGGCTTTTGTGGTTGTGAGCTAAAGGGGCAATTTTATTCTGCTTACGGAATGTGCATGAACTTATGCGACTGGAGCGATATTCTCCATTTTGGGTTTTGCTTTATGTAGTCCACCAGCAGGGGGGTGATGCTTTCGTGGACGCTCCATTCGGGTTGGAGAAAAAGTAGGCAGTCCCCATTAACCCTGTTGGCATTTTCCTCTGCCCAGTGTAGGTCGGCCTGTTTGGCAATAATCACCTTAAGCTCGTTGGCCTTTGAATAGTTTGAATCCACAGGTGGCTGCTGTTGTTTAGGAGATAGACAAATCCAGTCCCATATTCCTGTAAGTGCATAGGCTCCCGATGTTTCAAGGAATGTTTGAATGTTGTTTTTTTTCAGCTCAGCGCAAAGGTAATCGAGCGGGTAAAGGGTGGGCTCACCACCAGTTACTACAACTGCCTTGGCAGGGAGAGAAGTTGCCCTTTGCACGATGTCGTTCACACTAACCGGAGGGAATAGTCTGGAGTTCCACGATTGCTTTGAATCGCACCATGAACAGCCTACGTCGCATCCACCAATTCGAATAAAGTAAGCTGCCCTTCCTGTTTGAAAACCCTCCCCCTGAAGGGTGTAGAACTCCTCCATAAGGGGCAATACCTTACCCGACTTGAGTTCAGGATTTATGGCTGAATTATCACCCATATTAATCGTTGCCTGGGTTTGAAAATAGCAGCTGACGGTCACGTGCAGCTCCGCTGGCAGCCCACTCCTCAGGAATAATTTTCCACGTGCCGAATGATTCTGGGGTGATAACTTTTTGCTGCTCAATGAACTTCATGATGTAAAAGCGAAGATCCTTATCGGTTGATGCAACAATTCGTTTCTGTATTTCCTCGGGTGATAGTTTGCAACCCCTTGTCAAATGCCCTCCGCCTCCATTTCCACGGTAGGAGTTAATTGCCACCCGGTAGGTTTTGGCTGTATCGAACGGCTCTCCATTGGTCATGGAAAGTATGGTAACCTTATCGCCATCGGGCTTTGATACATCAATTGTATAAACAATTCCGGCTGCTGAATCGAAGTTATAGTAGCGGCTGGCTAGTTCAACTTTTCCCCTGTTATCCATTCCGATGCTGCCATCGGCATTTTGCCTGAACAGTAACAGGTGGTCGTTGGCGTCCTTCATGGTGTTAAACCATAGCGAGGTGGAGTACTCCATGTAGGCATCAACCTCGGCTCCGGTTAGATTCATGGTGTACAGGAAATTTTCAAACCGGTATAGCTTAAACATATCGCTAACCCTCACAATTCCTTGGTTTATGGTTGAAACAAACGATAGGGGAGCAGCAAACGATATATCGGCATTCGTGATGCTGAGCTGGGCGCTGTGTATAAAATCCATGAAAGCGGTTGGCCCAAAGTATGCGGTTGCGCTGGAAATGGTTTGGGTAAATTCACCCAGCGGCTGGTTAACAAAGGAGTCAACCTTTTGGTAGCAGCTTGCAAATTCTGCCATGAATGCCGAGTCGGGTGCGTACTTTCGGGTTTCAACCAGCTTTCCCGAGATGTTTTTTGAAACTATCCTTTTTTTCTTGTCCAGTGAAAGTTGCACAGTTGCCTCTGAGATGTAACGTGCAGAGGAGGTTGGATCGAGAACCAACACCGAATCACCATTTACGTTTGCAACTTTGGTTGCCAACTTATCATGGTCGTGTCCAATAAAGATGACATCAAATCCCGGAACCTTTCTGGCTACCAGCAGGGAGGCATTCTCGTTTAACGGGGCATCGACACTTGCACCTCCGTAGCTGGAGTTGTGACCGGAGTGGAAAAGACCAACCAGCAAATCGGGATTTTCCTTCTCGCGTATTTGTTGAACCCAGTAGCTAGCCGATTCAACCATATCGTCGAAACGCATGTTGGGCCAGAGATTTTGGGGAAGCCAGTTGGGAATACCTGGGGTGATTAGCCCCAGAACTGCTATTTTTAGCCCGTTTCGCTTGATGATGGTGTAGGGTTTAAATGCAGGTTTCCCGGTAATGGTGCTTGTTGCATTTGCAGCCATCCACGGACAGGCTAGCTCCCTTTCAACTTTTCGGTAAACTAACGGGCCGGTTTCAATATCATGGTTGCCAACAGTGGCTGCATCGTACTCCATGAAGTTGAATACTCTCGAAGTAATATTAAGGCTTGTGCTGTCGATGTAGTTGGAGTAGTAAACCGTTGGCTGTCCCTGAAGAATATCGCCATTGTCAAGCAGGATAACCTGCTGTTGCTCATTTTTTCTTTCCCCTTTAACATAGGTGTAAACCTGCGCCAAACTCGATTCCATTGGCTTATTCCCGATAAAGTCGTACGGGAAAATTGCCCCATGAACATCGCTGGTTTCCAATAGCTTAATTGTAATGGTTTTCTGAGAGTAGCAGAAGAGCGATAAGCCAATAAACGCTTGTAGCATCACAATTTTTAGCGAAAAGATTTTCATCGTTTTAAACTTTAAAATCGTTTGCGCAAAAGTAGCCTAATTTCTTCTTTTTTACCCGGCATATTTTGCAAGTATTTTTTAAGAATGAGTAAAGGTTTTGTAATGTTTATGGCATAAAACTGATACTTTGTACATAATATTATATTTTAAACCTGACGAATCCTCGTGAATTTTACTGGTAGGCTTAAGCTAAGCAGGGTGCTATTTAGGTGAGCACTGATTTTTCCGATATTTGCCCTGCTGTCAAGCTATACCCTAATTAAAATGGCAATAAAGGTTTATTTTACATTAACTTGGTATTTAAATTAACACTAAGGATTGATATAGCGAAGGTTATCACCTTAAAAATGAAAACTATTTAAAAAAGTTTGTAAATTTTAAACTAAATGGAATGCTGAATTGTTATTTGAATAACAAAACGCACCTACACAATGTTAAATGCGTTAAAAACAAACCAAATTAAGGTAAATAATAATAAGGAGGAACAATCATGAACACTTATGATTTGAAAGGAAAGGTAGCCATTGTAACCGGCGCCATGCGCGGAATTGGAAAGGGTATAGCTTTATTGCTAGCCCGAAATGGTGCAAAAGTAATGGTAACCGACATTGATAAAGCTGGCTGCGAACAGGTTGTTAAGGAGATTGAAAAGGCAGGCGGAGTTGGTATGGCCTTCAAACTCGACGTTACCAACGAGAAGGAGATTCAGGATGTGATGAAATCCGTTCATTCACAATTTGGGAGGATTGATATTCTGGTAAATAATGCCGGAATATTCATCCAGGAGGAACTCGATGGTATGGATACTGCTAAGATTGACAGGGAGTTAGGCGTGAACCTACGGGGAACGCTGCTTTGCACCAAGAATGTGCTGCCCATAATGAAACAGCAGCACTACGGAAAAATTGTTAACCTAGCCAGCATAGCCGGTTTTGTTGGTTTTGAGCTGGCAAGCGTTTACTCGGCAACCAAGGGAGCTATCGTTAACCTCACCCGTGAGCTGGCACTTGAACTTGGAAAATACGGAATTAACGTGAATGCTGTTGCCCCGGGAGTTATCGAAACTCCTATGACCGATGGGCTACTTGGTGATAAAAACGTTGCTGCAGCTCTTCTCTCCAAAATTCCCTATGGCCGGACCGGCAAGCCCGAAGACATTGCAAACGGTGTAGGTTTTCTAGCTAGCGACGACAGCAACTACATCACCGGACATACCTTGGTTATTGATGGTGGATGGCTTACCATGTAGTTTATTGTAATCGATGCTATTTATGAAGCCGGGGCAGCAAACCCGGCTTTTCCTTTATAAAATTTTCTGGGTTGGCCGGTGCCTATTTCCCTTGTGGGTATTATTACTTAAAAGTCGGGTTGTTTTGCCTTAACAGTTAAACCAAAAAAAATCACTACTTTTGACCGGATTTTAAAATTTCTTGCCTCATGCTGGTATTCATTCACTGGAACGTAAACCCTGAAATCTTTAGCATTGGAAACCTCTCCGTCAGGTACTATGGCCTGATGTGGGCATTGGCATTCTACCTGGGCTACGTTATTTTCAACCGGTTTGTGAAAAAGGAGGGACTACCCAACGGTTTTCTCGACTCGCTTACCATGTACATGTTAATTGGTACTGTTGTCGGAGCGCGGCTTGGTCATTGCCTGTTCTACGAACCTTCGTTCTACCTTAGCCATCCCTTGGAAATACTTAAAATATGGAAAGGAGGACTAGCCAGCCATGGGGCTGCCCTGGGTATTCTTATTGCCCTATACCTTTTCGGGCGTAAGCACAAGGTACCAATGATCTATGTTGTTGACAGGGTTGTGATTACCGTGGCGCTGGGTGGCGCCCTTATCAGGATTGGCAACCTGATGAACTCCGAAATTTATGGTGTTAGGACCAACCTTCCATGGGGTTTTATTTTTGAGCGCAACAACGAGATTTACCCCAAGCATCCAACCCAGCTGTACGAAGCCCTCAGCTATCTGGCCATATTCTTCCTTCTTCACTTCATTTACCGTAAAAATGAGGGGAAACTCAAAACCGGATTTATTTTCGGATTGTTTTTGGTGCTCTTGTTTTCAGCCCGCTTCCTAATTGAGTTTCTAAAAGAACCACAGGTTGACTTCGAGGCTAAAATGGCTTTGAACATGGGCCAGCTGCTGAGCTTGCCGTTCATTGTGGTTGGCATTGCATTTATCATCTACTCGCAGGTGAAACCTTCCTACTTCACACCGCCCAAGCAAACACCTGCTCAAAAGACGTTAAAGTCTAAAAAACGGTAGGATGTAAAATCATTTGCTTACCTGGCTCAAAGTATCTTGAGCTATGGTCTTATACATGTTTGACACGGCGTTCAGCTTTCTTTTCATCTTTTGCTAAAGTCTTAAGGTTGCCTTTTACAGCTATGGTTGTGTCAACTCCCTCTAACACTTCTGAAAAGTTCCAAAAAATAAAGGGCAGCCGGTGGTTAACCCGAATGCCCTTTAAAGTTAATAGCTACTGGTAAAGCTGTATCTACTCTTCTTCTTCCTCAGCCTCGTATGCCTTCAGCAGTTTTTCCTGAACATCGGCAGGAACCTGTTCGTATGAGGCAAATTTCATGGTGTAGGTTGCTCTTCCGCTGGTAAGGGACGACAGAATGGTGGAGTACTTGTTCAATTCGGCCAAGGGAACTTTGGCGTTAATCACCTCAAAGCCCTTTGTGCTTCCCATCCCCATGATAATTGCCCTACGGTTCTGCAGGTCGCTCATCACATCACCCATGCGGTCGGAAGGAACAAGCACCTCCACGTCGTAGATGGGCTCCATAATTTTTGGCCCGGCCTCCTTGAAAGCATTTTTAAAGGCATTTCGACCAGCCAGCTTAAAGGAAATTTCGTTGGAGTCAACCGGGTGCATTTTACCGTCGTAAACGGCCACCCGGATGTCGCGTGCATACGAACCGGTTAGTGGTCCTTGCTCCATTTTCTCCATAATCCCTTTAAGAATGGCAGGCATAAAGCGGGCATCAATAGATCCACCCACAATGCAGTTATAGAATATCAGCTTTCCACCCCAGTCCAGCTTTATTTCCTCTTTTCCTCGAACGGAAAGGTTAATTTCCTTACCATTTATTTTGTACTTAACAGGATCGGGGGCACCCTCCACATGGGGTTCAATTACCAGGTGAACCTCGCCAAACTGGCCTGCGCCACCCGATTGCTTCTTATGGCGGTAGTCGGCTTGAGCAATTTTAGTAATGGTTTCACGGTAGGGTATGCGCGGGGGAATGAACTCAACCTCCAGCTTGTTAAGATTGGTGAGCTGCCATTTAAGGATGTTGAGGTGATGCTCACCCTGCCCCGAAATAATTATTTGTTTTAATTCTTTTGAATGCTCCACCTCAATGGTGGGATCTTCCTGGTGTGCGCGGTTTAGAAGTTCACCCAACTTTTCAACCTCGGCTTCGTTCTTTGGCTTTATGGCAGTCCGGAATTTAGGATTGGGGAATTGCATGGGATCAAAGGTGAAATCTAAACCTGGACCACAAAGCGTATGGTTAGTTTTGGAATTTTTTAGCTTCACTGTTGCTCCAATATCACCGGCTACCATTTCAGATACCTTTGTTCGGTTTTTCCCTGCCACTGCAAAAATTTGGGTCAACCGTTCCTTAGTGGAGTTGTTGGCGTTGGTCAGGTCTATTCCTTCAACTATCTTACCAGACATCACCCTGAAGTAGTTGATTTCACCTAGATGCGGTTCAACAGTAGATTTGAAGATGAATAGAGATGTTGGCGCAGCGGCATCGCATTTAATTTCCGTATTACTGCTATTTTTAAGCATAGGGGTTGACGCCGGGGATGGACCAATCTTAATGATAAATTCCATAAGCCGCTTTGTCCCTATGTTCTTTTTGGCCGATAGGCAGAAAACTGGGAAAATTTGACGGTTGCGAACGCCAATGGATAACCCCTTACGCATTTCATCTTCCGAAAGGGAACCCTGCTCAAAGAATTTTTCCATCAACGCCTCGTCGTTTTCAGCTGCCGATTCTACGAGGGAATTGTGAAGAGCGGTGGCTTTTTCCATCTCCTCGGCTGGTATCGGGAACTCTTCGCGAATGCCGGTATCCTCCTTAAACTTATACATCTTCATTGTGATTACATCAATGAAGCTGTCAAATAGACTCCCGGTATTTAGCGGGTACTGGGTTTGCAGAACTTTTGTTCCAAAAGTCTGCCTCAGCGACTCCATGGTTTGTTCAAAGTTCGCCTTGTCATGGTCGAGCTGGTTGATTGCAATAAGGGTTGGCCTTTCGAGCCTTTCGGCTTGACGGTTGAATATCTCTGTGCCAACCTCCACGCCGTACTGGGCGTTGATGGTTACCACCACCATATCGGTTGGATACATTGAGGTGATAACACTTCCAACAAAATCGTCCGATCCCGGTGTATCTATTACGTTGAGCTTATGGTCCATGTATTCGGTGTAGAGCACCGTCGAAAAGATTGACCTTTGGTTGAGCTGCTCAATTTCGGTGTAGTCCGAAATCGTATTCTTCCCCTCAATTGAACCTTTCCGTTCAATCACTTTACCTTCAAACATCATGGACTCGGCTAGCGAGGTCTTACCTGAACCGGTATTCCCAATAAGGGCTATATTTCTAATTTGATCTGTTGAGTAAGTTTTCATGCGCAATATGCTATTAAGTGTTTGACATTCTTTTCTGCTGCTATTGTCCTAACCCAAGTTCAACTATTGTTTTTATTTAAAGGTTAACCGTTAGAAAAATGGCTATAGTAGCCTTTGGCGATTGTTGAAAGCTCCCAAAAATAGTAAAATTTTGAAATATGCAAGTTTATTAGGTAATTCTGTAAAAAATGGTTGCGATGCCTTTTAAAGTAGGTGTTCTGTAATAAAGTTCACCCACCGTTTACACCTTTTTTAAAATATAATTATGTGACTGATTATTATGTAAATAACGATTTTCGCTAACCTAGCTAGTTGCTCCTAATTAAAGTTGGGAGCTAGTATTGCCATTTTTTTGGTAAAAAAGTATATCTTTGCAGCCGCAAAATTAGCCGTCAGCAGGTAAACTTGCTGAAAAACAGCAAAAAAAATGACAAGTTGAACGATGGTATTGAAAAAATCAATACCTTTGCGCACCTATTTTGTAAACCAATTTAACATAAATTGTATTTATGCCCACAATTCAGCAGCTAGTAAGAAAAGGAAGGTCTAAAATGGTGGATAAGAGCAAGGCGCCTGCGCTGGATGCTTGTCCCCAGAGACGCGGGGTATGTGTACGGGTGTACAC
>Ga0116191_1001895_pt1 | contig 16388 bp, 10 predicted proteins | sample AD_UKC111_MetaG_FD_89897 | JGI IMG/M metagenome (GOLD analysis project Ga0116191, IMG submission 89897) | Active sludge microbial communities of municipal wastewater-treating anaerobic digesters from Hong Kong - AD_UKC111_MetaG | ecosystem: Engineered > Bioreactor > Anaerobic > Digestate...
GAATCGCCGGCCGCCCAGCTCGGCGAACTGCGGGTTGACCTTCAGCTCGCCGGTGCGGGCGCTCCACTCCCAGGTCGCGATCCGCGTCGCCTGCAGGATCGACTTGAGCCGCAGCTCGTTGCGTCGGGCGTCGGTCACGTCGATGCCGAACGCGAAGTACAGGTTGCGGCCCGGCACCGGCACGTCGCGCTGCGCGCGGAAGGTCATCCAGTACGAGCGCCGTTCGCCGCGGGCGTCGACGAAGCGGCGCTCGACGGCGATCGTCTCGCCGGCGAGCGCACGGGCCATCACGCCGGGCGCCCACCCGCCGCGTTCCGCGCCACGGACCTCGCCGATCGTGCGGCCGATCGTCCCGTCGCGGGTCAGGCCGCGGTCCTCGAGGAACGGCGCGTTCGCGTGCACGTAGCGGCCGTCGTCGTCGACGCAGGCGACCCAGCCCGGAAACAGGTCGATCGTCTCGCGCAGGGTGCGCTCGAGCTCCGCGCGCGCCGCCTGCGCGCGCGCGCGCTCGGTGATGTCCTGCGCGAACATCGCGCCCACCGCCTCGCCGTCGAGTTCGATCAGCATCGCGCGGACCGACTTGCGCACCCGCCGGCCGTCGCGCGCGAGGTGCTCGACCTCGAACTCCACCGCCTCGCCACGGATCATGGCCTGCACGACGCGGTCGAAGATCGCCTCGACCTGTGCCCCGCCGCCCGCGTCGATGTCGGCGATCGACCGCCCGACGAGCGCGTCGGCCGGATACCCGAGGCTCGCGGCCGCCGCGGCGTTCACGTAGCGGATGCGCGCGTCGGCGCCCAGCATCCAGACCTCGAACGAGGTCCGCTCGATCATCTGACGGAACTGCGCGAGCTCGGTGCGACTCCGGGCCAGCGCCCGCTCGGCCGCCCGTCGCGCGGTGAGGTCGATGCCCACCGCGATCACGTACCGACGCGGCTCGCGGGGCCCGCCCAGGCGGGTGGAGGTCCACTCGACGCTGCGGATCGCTCCCGAGCGGTCGCGCAGCTCGGTGCGGACGCCGTCGATGCGGCCCGGGCCGTCCGGGCTCAGCATGCGGGAGAAGGCCTCGCGTGCGCCGCGTGCCGACGCCTCCGACACGAAGGACTCCCAGATCGGCCGACCGGCGAGCTCGTCGCCGCGCCATCCCGAGACCCGCTCGCATTCGTCGTTGACGCGGACGATCCGGCCGGCCGCGTCGACCACGACGATCAGCACGCCCGCCGCGCCGACCACCGCCTGCATCAGCGACGCGTCGTCGCCGGGAGACGGCGGCTCGGGCGCCGCGTCGGTGTTCGGCAGCAGCGTGATCAGCAGCGTGTCCTCGCGGCCGTCGGCGTCGGCCAGCATCCGGGCGGCGCAGCTCACCGGCACCGGCGTGCCGTCGCGGTGCCGTGCGGTCAGCGGGCCCTGCCACGCGCCCTGCGCCTGCGTCGCGCGGCACGCCGCGAGCGCGGCGGCGCCGTCGTGCCAGGTGCCGAAGCCGATCGAGCGGTCGGCGAGGGCGGCCGGATCGGGTTCGCCGATCAGCGCGGCGTAGGCCGGGTTCGCGTAGGCGACGCGACCGTCGAGCCGGATCGCGATCGTGGCGGCGGGCGAGCCGTCGAGGAACGCGCGGACGCCGGCGTCGAGCGCCGGGGGCAGCGGGGCGGAACGGTCGGGCGCCATGTCGGATCGGGTCGGGGGGCCGCGCGCGCGCGTCGTGTCCGCCGCGCCGCGCCCGCGGCCACGCTAACACATGGCGTGCGCGCTCCCGGGAGCGGTCCGACCCGCGCGGTCGGGAACCCGCGCGGTGCCGGGGCGGGCGGGCCCGGCGCGGTGCCCGACACGCACGCCCGACACGCGCGCCCAACGCACGCGCCCAACGCACACGCCCAACGCACACGCCCAACGCACACGCCCGACCCGCGCGCCCGACCCGCGCGCCCGACCCGCGTGCCCGCCCGGCACGACGCGCTCGCGCGTCGCGCCTCGTGGATTCCACCGATGCGGCCATCCCGCAGGCGTGGCGCGCGCCCACCGTGCGCGGACACCGCCGGACGGTACGATCGACCGACCGGCGGTGGCGGGGCGCGCGATGCGCTCGCCTACCATCCATCACGCCGGTCCGGAACGATCGGGCCGGCGCTCCCGAACCGCCGCGCGTCGCGCCCCGCCTCCATGCCGCTGCAACTCGACTTCTTCGAACCCGCCTCCTCGTCCGGCGGCGATCCGGACCGGATGATCCGGCTGCGCTCGTTCCTCGAGCGCGTGCTGCGGCTCGCCGAGCGCCAGGTCGTGCCGCTGCTGCCGCTGCACGGTCGCGTGGTCGTCGCGGCCGGCGTCGATCCGGCGCGCACGATCCGCGAGACCGGCATCGGCGCGCGCGCGTGGGCCGCCGACCGGATCGACGTGTGGATCGATCCCGCGCATCCGTGGGTCGACGCCGCCGGCGAGGAGGAGCTGCTCGCGATGCTCGCGCACGAGCTGCACCACTGCGCGCGCTGGACCCGCCCGGGCTACGGCGCGACCCTCGGCGAGGCGCTGGTCAGCGAGGGGCTCGCCTGCGTGTTCGAGACCGGCTTCCGGGGCGGGGTGCCGCCGTTCTGGGCCCGCGCGCTCGACGCCGACGCGCTGCGCTCGGTCGAGGCGAAGGCACGTCCGCTGCTCGACGAGCGCCGCTACGACCACCGCGACTGGTTCTTCGGTGCCCCCGAGCGCGGCGTGCCGCGGCACGCGGGCTATTCGCTCGGCTTCGAGCTGGTCGCCCGGCACGTGCGCGCGACCGGCCGCACCGCGGCCCAGCTGGTCAACGTGCCGGCCGCGACGATCCTCGCGCGCGCGGCCGCGACCGTGGCCGTGCCGAGCTTCGCGCCCGAGGCCTGATGGTCGGGCGGCGCGCGCCCCCCGCGGCGCGCGGGATCGGAACGGCGCGTGCGGCGCGGACGCTATGCTGGCGGGCCGCGCGCGCCCGGCGCGCCGCCCGACCGCTGCGATGAAGCCCGCCGACCTGCCCCGCTCCCAGACCCTGACCATCCTCGGCGGGGCCGCGGTGATGCTGAGCCTGGCGATGGGCATGCGCCAGAGCTTCGGGCTGCTGCAGCCGCACGTGGTGCGCGACCTCGGGATCACCGCGGCCGACTACTCGCTCGCGCTCGCGATCCAGAACATCGTCTGGGGCGTCACGCAGCCCTTCGTCGGGCTGCTGGTCGACCGCATCGGCGCGCGGCCGGTCGCGGTCGCCGGCGTGCTCGTCTACGCGATCGGACTGGTCGCGATGGCGCTCGCGCCCTCGGCCTGGGTGCTGACGCTGGGCGCCGGCGTGTGCATCGGCCTCGCGCTGTCGTGCACCGCGTCGAACCTCGCGATGAACGTCACCGCGCGCACGGTCACCGCGGCGCGCCGCTCGGTCGCGATGGGCGCCGTCTCGGCGATCGGCTCGCTCGGCCTGGCGATCGCGTCGCCGCTCGCGCAGGCGATGATCGCGCGCGGCGGCTGGCAGCTGGCGATCGTCGCGTTCCTCGGCCTGACCGCGGTGATGCTGCCCGCCGCGCTGTCGGCCGGCCGCGCCGACCGGATCGAGCGCGACGACGGAGGCGCCGCCGCGCAGTCGATCGGCGCGGCGCTGCGGGAGGCGGCCGCGCACGGCGGCTACCTGACGATGGCGGTCGCGTTCTTCGTCTGCGGGCTGCAGCTGGTCTTCCTCACCACGCACCTGCCCACCTACCTCGACCTGTGCGGCATCGACGCGTCGGTGACCGCGAGCGCGCTCGCGCTGATCGGGCTGTTCAACGTCGCGGGCTCGTACCTGTTCGGCTGGCTCGGCCAGCGCTGGCCGAAGCACCTGCTGCTCGGCGGCATCTACCTGCTGCGCTCGGCGATCGTGGCGGCGTACTTCACCGCGCCGCCGACGCCGGCCGGCACGCTGCTGTTCGCGGCCGCGATGGGCACGCTGTGGCTCGGCGTGGTGCCGCTGGTGAACGGCCTGGTGGTGCACCTGTTCGGTCTGCGCTGGATGGCGACGCTGACCGGCATCGCGTTCTTCAGCCACCAGGTCGGCTCGTTCGTCGGCGCCTGGGGCGGCGGCGTGATCTACGCGTCGCTGGGATCGTACGACTGGGCCTGGAAGGGCGCGGTCGCGATCGGGGCGGTCGCCGGCATCGCCCAGATGCTGATGAGCGTGAAGCCCGCGCCGCGGGTCCTCGCCGAGGCCCGGGCCGTCGGCTGAGCACGCCTGCGGCCGCCGCCCGGCCGACCCCGTTCGGGCGTGAGAATCCGGTGATCGACGCGGGTCGGCCCGAGTGGCGCGCGGCCGGAGCTTGGGTTAGACTCCGCCCGCTCGCGCATCAAGACTCTGTTTTCCACGGCACTCCAGTCTCGCCGCGGACCCCTCCCGGGGCCCGCTCCGGTCTCGAATCCCCACGGTCACATGCCTTGAACTCGGGCGCCCCACACGGGTCGTGTCGACCCGTCGCCACACCAACCCCCTGATCGAGGAATCTTCCCGAATGGCTACCCAGACCGGTATCGTCAAATGGTTCAACGACGCCAAAGGCTTCGGCTTCATCAAGCCGGACGGCGGCGGCGAGGACCTGTTCGCCCATTTCAGCCAGATCGAAGGCAAGGGCTTCCGCTCGCTCGCCGAGAACCAGCGCGTCGAGTTCGAGGTGACCCAGGGCCAGAAGGGCCCGCAGGCCAGCCGCATCCGCCCGATCTGAGCGGACGTCGCGCGCGGCCGCAGGCCGGCCGCGTCGACGACGCCCGGCACGCGACGGGCCGCCTTCGGGCGGCCCGTCCGCTTTCGTGGCCGCCGCCGGCCGCGCCGAACCCGCCTGCGACGGGCTCAGAGCGGCGCGACGGTGCCCGCGTGCACGCGCACCCGGCTGCCCGGACGCACCTGGGGGATCTGGTAGACGCGGATCACGCGGTCGATGCCGTCGTCGAAGCGGACCGACACGTCCCAGGCGGTGGCCGCGCCCGCGTTCGCCGCCGCCTGCCCGCCGACGCCCGAGCCGACCGCCGCGCCGACGCCGGTGGCGATCGTGCGCCCCGTGCCGCCGCCGAACAGGCTGCCGATCGCCCCGCCGACCACCGCGCCGCCGATCGCGCCCGCGATGCCCGCACCCTGGGAGGCTTCGCGGATCTCGGCGATCGCGTTGACGGTGCCGGTGCCCGAGACGTTCGCGCCGGGCGCGGTCGCGCAGGCCGCGAGCACGACGGCGGACAGGGGCAGGGCGAAGCGGGCGAGGCGGGTCATGACGGACTCCGTGGGCGAGGGACGGGCGCGGATCGCGCGGGCCGCAGCGATTGTAGCGACGCGCGACCCCTCAGCCCGCCGGCCGCCTGCGGTACATGCCCCAGCCGGACATCGACAGCACCCGGGTGCCGTCCTGGCGGAACAGCTCCCAGAGGAAGCGCGTCATGCCGCGGTCGGGCTTGGACTGCGAGGGACGCGACTCCAGCACGGTGACGCGCATCCTCAGCCGGTCGCCGGGCCGCACCGGTGCGAGCCAGCGCACCTCGTCCATGCCGGGCGAGCCCATGCTCGCGATCGGCGAGATGTAGTGGTCGACCAGCATGCGCATCGCGCACGACGCGGTCATCCACCCGCTGGCGATCAGGCCGCCGTAGATCGACTGCTTCGCGGCCTGCGCGTCGACGTGGAACGGTTGCGGGTCGTAGCGCGTCGCGAACTCGACGATCTCCGCCTCGGTCACGAGGTGGTCGCCGAACTCGGCGATCTCGCCGACGCGGTAGTCCTCGAACCACCGCTGCCTGAACGGCACGGCGGGCGGATCGGCGGATGGGGTCACGGGCGGGCTCCTGGAGGCACGGCCCTACAATAGCGGCGACCCCCGGCCCTGGGCAACGCCGCCTTCCGCATGCTCGATCCCGCCTACATCCGCGACCGGATCCGCACGGTGCCCGACTGGCCGCAGCCGGGCGTGATGTTCCGCGACATCACGCCGCTGCTGCAGGACCCGCGGACGCTGCGGGTGCTGGTCGAGTCGTTCGTGCTGCGCTACATGGGCGCGGGCATCGACCTGGTCGCGGGCATCGACGCGCGCGGCTTCATCCTCGGCTCGATCGTCGCCTACGAGCTGAACCTCGGCTTCGTGCCGGTCCGCAAGAAGGGCAAGCTGCCGTTCACCACGGTGGCCGAGACCTACGAGCTCGAGTACGGCAGCGCGGCGGTCGAGCTGCACGCCGACGCGTGCCGGCCCGGCGACCGCGTGCTGCTGATCGACGACCTGATCGCGACCGGCGGCACGATGATGGCCGGCAAGCGGCTGGTCGAGCGCCTCGGCGGGACGGTCGTCGAGGGCGCGGCGATCGTCGACCTGCCCGAGCTCGGCGGCTCGCGCCGGTTGCGCGAGGCGGGGCTGCCGCTGTTCACGCTGGTCGACTTCGACGGGCACTGAGCAGGACGCCCGCGCCGCGACCCGGACCGCACGCCGATGCGCATCGACAAGTGGCTGTGGGCCGCGCGCTTCTTCAAGACGCGCGGGCTCGCCCAGGACGCGATCGACCACGGTCGCGTGCTCGTCGAGGGCGAGCGGGTGAAGGTCGCGCGCACGCTGCGCGTCGGCGAGACGGTGACGGTGCGCGTCGCCGAGGTCGCGCGCGTGGTCGTCGTGCGCGAGCTGTCGGAGCAGCGCGGGCCGGCGCCGGCCGCGCAGCGGCTCTACGAGGAGACCGCCGACAGCGTCGCCGCGCGGGAGGCCGCGCGCGAGCGCAGGCGCTTCTTCACCGAGCCTGCGCGCGACATCGAGGGCCGGCCGACCAAGCGCGACCGGCGCGCCCTCGATCGCGCCCGGGACGGGTCGTGAGCGGTCCGCCCGACGCGCGTCGGGGTCCGGGACGCGGCCCGGCGCGCGGCACGGACGGGACGCGTGCTCCGGCGCACGCGGATCGCGCGCGCCGCACCGCGCTCGGTGCGCTCGCGGTCGCCCCGGCGGCGCTGCTCGCGGGTCCCGGGGTCGCCGCGGCCGCGCCGACCGGGTCGGTGCTCGACGCGCTGCGCGAAGGCGGCTGCGTGCTGCTGCTGCGCCACGCGCGCACCGACCCCGGCGTCGGCGATCCGCCGGGCTTCCGGCTCGGGGACTGCGGCACGCAGCGCAACCTGTCGGCCGAGGGGCGTGCGCAGTCGGCGCGTCTCGGCGCGTCGCTGCGCGACGCGGGCGTCCCGATCGGCCCGGTCCGCAGCAGCCGCTGGTGCCGCTGCCTGGACACCGCGCGCCTCGCGTTCGGCCGCGTCGAGCCGTGGCCGGCGCTCGACTCGTTCTTCGGGGGCCGCACCGGGGCGGATGCGCAGACCGACGCGCTGCGGCGCTGGGTGCTCGCGTTCCGCGGGCCCGACAACGCCGCGCTCGTCACGCACCAGGTCAACGCGACCGCACTGCTCGGGGGCTGGCTCGAGATGGGCGAGACGGTCGTGCTGCGCGCGCGCGGCGACACGCTCGAGACCGTGGGGCGGTTCGCGACCGACGCCTGAGCCGCGCCGAGGTCCCGGGCGCCGCGGCCGGCCCGGCCCGGCCCGGTCGTGCCGCGCTCAGGCGAGCCCGCTGCGCTCCCGCTGGGTCTGCGGCTTGGGCAGGCGCAGCAGCACCTTCAGCCCGCGCGGCTGCATCGTCATGCCCATCGTCTCGCCGACCGGCTCGCCGGTCGGCTCGAGATCGAAGGACGCGAGCGTGGTCGCGAGGACCATCTTCGCCTCGAGCAGCGCGAGGTAGCGGCCCGGGCAGAAGCGCGGACCGCCGCCGAAGGGCACGAACGCGCGCCGCCCGCCGCCGCCGACGGCCGAGGGCGCGCTCTGCGAGCCGGCGCCGCTCGCCGCGGCTTCGCCCGCGAGCCAGCGCTGGGGCCGGAACGCGTCGGGGCTCGCGAAGTGCCGCGGATCGGTCGCGGGCGGGCGCTTGAGCACGCACACCAGCGTGCGCGCCGGGATCCGGGTGCCCATCAGCACGCTCTCGCGGACCGCGGTGAACATGTTCAGCGGCGCGACCGGCTTGAGCCTCAGCGACTCGAGCACCACGCCCTCGATCAGCGGCAGCCCGCGGGTGCTCTCGAAGTCGCGCAGCGCGACCGGCCTCGGGCCCGATTCGCGCTCGGCGGTCAGCGCCTCGATCGCCTCGGTGCGCGCCGCGCGGCGGACCTCGGGGTGCAGCGACAGCAGGTGCAGCGCCCAGGCGATGGTGTTCGCGGTGGTGTCCTCGCCGGCGAGGACACCACCGCGAACACCATCGCCTGGGCGCTGCACCTGCTGTCGCTGCACCCCGAGGTCCGCCGCGCGGCGCGCACCGAGGCGATCGAGGCGCTGACCGCCGAGCGCGAATCGGGCCCGAGGCCGGTCGCGCTGCGCGACTTCGAGAGCACCCGCGGGCTGCCGCTGATCGAGGGCGTGGTGCTCGAGTCGCTGAGGCTCAAGCCGGTCGCGCCGCTGAACATGTTCACCGCGGTCCGCGAGAGCGTGCTGATGGGCACCCGGATCCCGGCGCGCACGCTGGTGTGCGTGCTCAAGCGCCCGCCCGCGACCGATCCGCGGCACTTCGCGAGCCCCGACGCGTTCCGGCCCCAGCGCTGGCTCGCGGGCGAAGCCGCGGCGAGCGGCGCCGGCTCGCAGAGCGCGCCCTCGGCCGTCGGCGGCGGCGGGCGGCGCGCGTTCGTGCCCTTCGGCGGCGGTCCGCGCTTCTGCCCGGGCCGCTACCTCGCGCTGCTCGAGGCGAAGATGGTCCTCGCGACCACGCTCGCGTCCTTCGATCTCGAGCCGACCGGCGAGCCGGTCGGCGAGACGATGGGCATGACGATGCAGCCGCGCGGGCTGAAGGTGCTGCTGCGCCTGCCCAAGCCGCAGACCCAGCGGGAGCGCAGCGGGCTCGCCTGAGCGCGGCACGACCGGGCCGGGCCGGGCCGGCCGCGGCGCCCGGGACCTCGGCGCGGCTCAGGCGTCGGTCGCGAACCGCCCCACGGTCTCGAGCGTGTCGCCGCGCGCGCGCAGCACGACCGTCTCGCCCATCTCGAGCCAGCCCCCGAGCAGTGCGGTCGCGTTGACCTGGTGCGTGACGAGCGCGGCGTTGTCGGGCCCGCGGAACGCGAGCACCCAGCGCCGCAGCGCGTCGGTCTGCGCATCCGCCCCGGTGCGGCCCCCGAAGAACGAGTCGAGCGCCGGCCACGGCTCGACGCGGCCGAACGCGAGGCGCGCGGTGTCCAGGCAGCGGCACCAGCGGCTGCTGCGGACCGGGCCGATCGGGACGCCCGCGTCGCGCAGCGACGCGCCGAGACGCGCCGACTGCGCACGCCCCTCGGCCGACAGGTTGCGCTGCGTGCCGCAGTCCCCGAGCCGGAAGCCCGGCGGATCGCCGACGCCGGGGTCGGTGCGCGCGTGGCGCAGCAGCAGCACGCAGCCGCCTTCGCGCAGCGCGTCGAGCACCGACCCGGTCGGCGCGGCCGCGGCGACCCCGGGACCCGCGAGCAGCGCCGCCGGGGCGACCGCGAGCGCACCGAGCGCGGTGCGGCGCGCGCGATCCGCGTGCGCCGGAGCACGCGTCCCGTCCGTGCCGCGCGCCGGGCCGCGTCCCGGACCCCGACGCGCGTCGGGCGGACCGCTCACGACCCGTCCCGGGCGCGATCGAGGGCGCGCCGGTCGCGCTTGGTCGGCCGGCCCTCGATGTCGCGCGCAGGCTCGGTGAAGAAGCGCCTGCGCTCGCGCGCGGCCTCCCGCGCGGCGACGCTGTCGGCGGTCTCCTCGTAGAGCCGCTGCGCGGCCGGCGCCGGCCCGCGCTGCTCCGACAGCTCGCGCACGACGACCACGCGCGCGACCTCGGCGACGCGCACCGTCACCGTCTCGCCGACGCGCAGCGTGCGCGCGACCTTCACCCGCTCGCCCTCGACGAGCACGCGACCGTGGTCGATCGCGTCCTGGGCGAGCCCGCGCGTCTTGAAGAAGCGCGCGGCCCACAGCCACTTGTCGATGCGCATCGGCGTGCGGTCCGGGTCGCGGCGCGGGCGTCCTGCTCAGTGCCCGTCGAAGTCGACCAGCGTGAACAGCGGCAGCCCCGCCTCGCGCAACCGGCGCGAGCCGCCGAGCTCGGGCAGGTCGACGATCGCCGCGCCCTCGACGACCGTCCCGCCGAGGCGCTCGACCAGCCGCTTGCCGGCCATCATCGTGCCGCCGGTCGCGATCAGGTCGTCGATCAGCAGCACGCGGTCGCCGGGCCGGCACGCGTCGGCGTGCAGCTCGACCGCCGCGCTGCCGTACTCGAGCTCGTAGGTCTCGGCCACCGTGGTGAACGGCAGCTTGCCCTTCTTGCGGACCGGCACGAAGCCGAGGTTCAGCTCGTAGGCGACGATCGAGCCGAGGATGAAGCCGCGCGCGTCGATGCCCGCGACCAGGTCGATGCCCGCGCCCATGTAGCGCAGCACGAACGACTCGACCAGCACCCGCAGCGTCCGCGGGTCCTGCAGCAGCGGCGTGATGTCGCGGAACATCACGCCCGGCTGCGGCCAGTCGGGCACCGTGCGGATCCGGTCGCGGATGTAGGCGGGATCGAGCATGCGGAAGGCGGCGTTGCCCAGGGCCGGGGGTCGCCGCTATTGTAGGGCCGTGCCTCCAGGAGCCCGCCCGTGACCCCATCCGCCGATCCGCCCGCCGTGCCGTTCAGGCAGCGGTGGTTCGAGGACTACCGCGTCGGCGAGATCGCCGAGTTCGGCGACCACCTCGTGACCGAGGCGGAGATCGTCGAGTTCGCGACGCGCTACGACCCGCAACCGTTCCACGTCGACGCGCAGGCCGCGAAGCAGTCGATCTACGGCGGCCTGATCGCCAGCGGGTGGATGACCGCGTCGTGCGCGATGCGCATGCTGGTCGACCACTACATCTCGCCGATCGCGAGCATGGGCTCGCCCGGCATGGACGAGGTGCGCTGGCTCGCACCGGTGCGGCCCGGCGACCGGCTGAGGATGCGCGTCACCGTGCTGGAGTCGCGTCCCTCGCAGTCCAAGCCCGACCGCGGCATGACGCGCTTCCTCTGGGAGCTGTTCCGCCAGGACGGCACCCGGGTGCTGTCGATGTCCGGCTGGGGCATGTACCGCAGGCGGCCGGCGGGCTGAGGGGTCGCGCGTCGCTACAATCGCTGCGGCCCGCGCGATCCGCGCCCGTCCCTCGCCCACGGAGTCCGTCATGACCCGCCTCGCCCGCTTCGCCCTGCCCCTGTCCGCCGTCGTGCTCGCGGCCTGCGCGACCGCGCCCGGCGCGAACGTCTCGGGCACCGGCACCGTCAACGCGATCGCCGAGATCCGCGAAGCCTCCCAGGGTGCGGGCATCGCGGGCGCGATCGGCGGCGCGGTGGTCGGCGGGGCGATCGGCAGCCTGTTCGGCGGCGGCACGGGGCGCACGATCGCCACCGGCGTCGGCGCGGCGGTCGGCTCGGGCGTCGGCGGGCAGGCGGCGGCGAACGCGGGCGCGGCCACCGCCTGGGACGTGTCGGTCCGCTTCGACGACGGCATCGACCGCGTGATCCGCGTCTACCAGATCCCCCAGGTGCGTCCGGGCAGCCGGGTGCGCGTGCACGCGGGCACCGTCGCGCCGCTCTGAGCCCGTCGCAGGCGGGTTCGGCGCGGCCGGCGGCGGCCACGAAAGCGGACGGGCCGCCCGAAGGCGGCCCGTCGCGTGCCGGGCGTCGTCGACGCGGCCGGCCTGCGGCCGCGCGCGACGTCCGCTCAGATCGGGCGGATGCGGCTGGCCTGCGGGCCCTTCTGGCCCTGGGTCACCTCGAACTCGACGCGCTGGTTCTCGGCGAGCGAGCGGAAGCCCTTGCCTTCGATCTGGCTGAAATGGGCGAACAGGTCCTCGCCGCCGCCGTCCGGCTTGATGAAGCCGAAGCCTTTGGCGTCGTTGAACCATTTGACGATACCGGTCTGGGTAGCCATTCGGGAAGATTCCTCGATCAGGGGGTTGGTGTGGCGACGGGTCGACACGACCCGTGTGGGGCGCCCGAGTTCAAGGCATGTGACCGTGGGGATTCGAGACCGGAGCGGGCCCCGGGAGGGGTCCGCGGCGAGACTGGAGTGCCGTGGAAAACAGAGTCTTGATGCGCGAGCGGGCGGAGTCTAACCCAAGCTCCGGCCGCGCGCCACTCGGGCCGACCCGCGTCGATCACCGGATTCTCACGCCCGAACGGGGTCGGCCGGGCGGCGGCCGCAGGCGTGCTCAGCCGACGGCCCGGGCCTCGGCGAGGACCCGCGGCGCGGGCTTCACGCTCATCAGCATCTGGGCGATGCCGGCGACCGCCCCGATCGCGACCGCGCCCTTCCAGGCCCAGTCGTACGATCCCAGCGACGCGTAGATCACGCCGCCGCCCCAGGCGCCGACGAACGAGCCGACCTGGTGGCTGAAGAACGCGATGCCGGTCAGCGTCGCCATCCAGCGCAGACCGAACAGGTGCACCACCAGGCCGTTCACCAGCGGCACCACGCCGAGCCACAGCGTGCCCATCGCGGCCGCGAACAGCAGCGTGCCGGCCGGCGTCGGCGGCGCGGTGAAGTACGCCGCCACGATCGCCGAGCGCAGCAGGTAGATGCCGCCGAGCAGCAGGTGCTTCGGCCAGCGCTGGCCGAGCCAGCCGAACAGGTACGAGCCCGCGACGTTGAACAGCCCGATCAGCGCGAGCGCGCTCGCGGTCACCGACGCGTCGATGCCGCACAGGTCGAGGTAGGTGGGCAGGTGCGTGGTGAGGAAGACCAGCTGCAGCCCGCAGACGAAGAACGCGACCGCCATCGTCAGGTAGCCGCCGTGCGCGGCCGCCTCCCGCAGCGCCGCGCCGATCGACTGCGCGGCGGCGCCTCCGTCGTCGCGCTCGATCCGGTCGGCGCGGCCGGCCGACAGCGCGGCGGGCAGCATCACCGCGGTCAGGCCGAGGAACGCGACGATCGCCAGCTGCCAGCCGCCGCGCGCGATCATCGCCTGCGCGAGCGGCGACGCGATCGCCAGGCCGAGCGAGCCGATCGCCGAGACGGCGCCCATCGCGACCGAGCGGCGCGCCGCGGTGACCGTGCGCGCGGTGACGTTCATCGCGAGGTTCGACGCGGTGCACGACAGCGCGAGGCCGATGCACACGCCGGCGCCCAGCGTCAGCACCCAGGCCGAGGGCGCGAGCGCCATCGCGACCAGTCCGATCGCGTAGACGAGCACGCCGGCGACCGCGACCGGCCGCGCGCCGATGCGGTCGACCAGCAGCCCGACGAAGGGCTGCGTGACGCCCCAGACGATGTTCTGGATCGCGAGCGCGAGCGAGTAGTCGGCCGCGGTGATCCCGAGGTCGCGCACCACGTGCGGCTGCAGCAGCCCGAAGCTCTGGCGCATGCCCATCGCCAGGCTCAGCATCACCGCGGCCCCGCCGAGGATGGTCAGGGTCTGGGAGCGGGGCAGGTCGGCGGGCTTCATCGCAGCGGTCGGGCGGCGCGCCGGGCGCGCGCGGCCCGCCAGCATAGCGTCCGCGCCGCACGCGCCGTTCCGATCCCGCGCGCCGCGGGGGGCGCGCGCCGCCCGACCATCAGGCCTCGGGCGCGAAGCTCGGCACGGCCACGGTCGCGGCCGCGCGCGCGAGGATCGTCGCGGCCGGCACGTTGACCAGCTGGGCCGCGGTGCGGCCGGTCGCGCGCACGTGCCGGGCGACCAGCTCGAAGCCGAGCGAATAGCCCGCGTGCCGCGGCACGCCGCGCTCGGGGGCACCGAAGAACCAGTCGCGGTGGTCGTAGCGGCGCTCGTCGAGCAGCGGACGTGCCTTCGCCTCGACCGAGCGCAGCGCGTCGGCGTCGAGCGCGCGGGCCCAGAACGGCGGCACCCCGCCCCGGAAGCCGGTCTCGAACACGCAGGCGAGCCCCTCGCTGACCAGCGCCTCGCCGAGGGTCGCGCCGTAGCCCGGGCGGGTCCAGCGCGCGCAGTGGTGCAGCTCGTGCGCGAGCATCGCGAGCAGCTCCTCCTCGCCGGCGGCGTCGACCCACGGATGCGCGGGATCGATCCACACGTCGATCCGGTCGGCGGCCCACGCGCGCGCGCCGATGCCGGTCTCGCGGATCGTGCGCGCCGGATCGACGCCGGCCGCGACGACCACGCGACCGTGCAGCGGCAGCAGCGGCACGACCTGGCGCTCGGCGAGCCGCAGCACGCGCTCGAGGAACGAGCGCAGCCGGATCATCCGGTCCGGATCGCCGCCGGACGAGGAGGCGGGTTCGAAGAAGTCGAGTTGCAGCGGCATGGAGGCGGGGCGCGACGCGCGGCGGTTCGGGAGCGCCGGCCCGATCGTTCCGGACCGGCGTGATGGATGGTAGGCGAGCGCATCGCGCGCCCCGCCACCGCCGGTCGGTCGATCGTACCGTCCGGCGGTGTCCGCGCACGGTGGGCGCGCGCCACGCCTGCGGGATGGCCGCATCGGTGGAATCCACGAGGCGCGACGCGCGAGCGCGTCGTGCCGGGCGGGCACGCGGGTCGGGCGCGCGGGTCGGGCGCGCGGGTCGGGCGTGTGCGTTGGGCGTGTGCGTTGGGCGTGTGCGTTGGGCGCGTGCGTTGGGCGCGCGTGTCGGGCGTGCGTGTCGGGCACCGCGCCGGGCCCGCCCGCCCCGGCACCGCGCGGGTTCCCGACCGCGCGGGTCGGACCGCTCCCGGGAGCGCGCACGCCATGTGTTAGCGTGGCCGCGGGCGCGGCGCGGCGGACACGACGCGCGCGCGCGGCCCCCCGACCCGATCCGACATGGCGCCCGACCGTTCCGCCCCGCTGCCCCCGGCGCTCGACGCCGGCGTCCGCGCGTTCCTCGACGGCTCGCCCGCCGCCACGATCGCGATCCGGCTCGACGGTCGCGTCGCCTACGCGAACCCGGCCTACGCCGCGCTGATCGGCGAACCCGATCCGGCCGCCCTCGCCGACCGCTCGATCGGCTTCGGCACCTGGCACGACGGCGCCGCCGCGCTCGCGGCGTGCCGCGCGACGCAGGCGCAGGGCGCGTGGCAGGGCCCGCTGACCGCACGGCACCGCGACGGCACGCCGGTGCCGGTGAGCTGCGCCGCCCGGATGCTGGCCGACGCCGACGGCCGCGAGGACACGCTGCTGATCACGCTGCTGCCGAACACCGACGCGGCGCCCGAGCCGCCGTCTCCCGGCGACGACGCGTCGCTGATGCAGGCGGTGGTCGGCGCGGCGGGCGTGCTGATCGTCGTGGTCGACGCGGCCGGCCGGATCGTCCGCGTCAACGACGAATGCGAGCGGGTCTCGGGATGGCGCGGCGACGAGCTCGCCGGTCGGCCGATCTGGGAGTCCTTCGTGTCGGAGGCGTCGGCACGCGGCGCACGCGAGGCCTTCTCCCGCATGCTGAGCCCGGACGGCCCGGGCCGCATCGACGGCGTCCGCACCGAGCTGCGCGACCGCTCGGGAGCGATCCGCAGCGTCGAGTGGACCTCCACCCGCCTGGGCGGGCCCCGCGAGCCGCGTCGGTACGTGATCGCGGTGGGCATCGACCTCACCGCGCGACGGGCGGCCGAGCGGGCGCTGGCCCGGAGTCGCACCGAGCTCGCGCAGTTCCGTCAGATGATCGAGCGGACCTCGTTCGAGGTCTGGATGCTGGGCGCCGACGCGCGCATCCGCTACGTGAACGCCGCGGCGGCCGCGAGCCTCGGGTATCCGGCCGACGCGCTCGTCGGGCGGTCGATCGCCGACATCGACGCGGGCGGCGGGGCACAGGTCGAGGCGATCTTCGACCGCGTCGTGCAGGCCATGATCCGTGGCGAGGCGGTGGAGTTCGAGGTCGAGCACCTCGCGCGCGACGGCCGGCGGGTGCGCAAGTCGGTCCGCGCGATGCTGATCGAACTCGACGGCGAGGCGGTGGGCGCGATGTTCGCGCAGGACATCACCGAGCGCGCGCGCGCGCAGGCGGCGCGCGCGGAGCTCGAGCGCACCCTGCGCGAGACGATCGACCTGTTTCCGGGCTGGGTCGCCTGCGTCGACGACGACGGCCGCTACGTGCACGCGAACGCGCCGTTCCTCGAGGACCGCGGCCTGACCCGCGACGGGACGATCGGCCGCACGATCGGCGAGGTCCGTGGCGCGGAACGCGGCGGGTGGGCGCCCGGCGTGATGGCCCGTGCGCTCGCCGGCGAGACGATCGCCGTCGAGCGCCGCTTCGTCGACGCCCGCGGCGAACGGCGCTCGTACTGGATGACCTTCCGCGCGCAGCGCGACGTGCCGGTGCCGGGCCGCAACCTGTACTTCGCGTTCGGCATCGACGTGACCGACGCCCGACGCAACGAGCTGCGGCTCAAGTCGATCCTGCAGGCGACGCGGATCGCGACCTGGGAGTGGAGCGCCCGCACCGGCGAGCTGAAGGTCAACCCGCAGTTCGCCGAGCTGGGCGGCCGGCGATTC
>Ga0116191_1001905_pt1 | contig 16337 bp, 17 predicted proteins | sample AD_UKC111_MetaG_FD_89897 | JGI IMG/M metagenome (GOLD analysis project Ga0116191, IMG submission 89897) | Active sludge microbial communities of municipal wastewater-treating anaerobic digesters from Hong Kong - AD_UKC111_MetaG | ecosystem: Engineered > Bioreactor > Anaerobic > Digestate...
GCAAGAAAGACAGCGCCGTCATCCTTGCCTCACAGAATCTGGAGGATTTCGATATTGAAGGCATCCGGGAATACACCAAACCCCTGTTCTCCATCCCGACCCACGCCTTCCTGTTCAATGCGGGCAACATCGACGCCAAATTCTACATCGACACCCTGCAGTTGGAGCAAAGCGAATACAACCTGATCCGCTATCCGCAGCGGGGATTGTGCTTGTACAAATGCGGCAACGAGCGGTACAACCTTATGGTTCAGGCTCCGGAACACAAGGCGAAGCTGTTTGGAAAGGCGGGCGGCCGATGATAAAAAATCGGGGAAAAACAGCGTGGGCGGAATGCAAATGATGTGGCGAGGGGGTGAAGGACTTTGGACATGAAGGAGCAACGTTTCGGGATCGAAATAGAAATGACAGGACTTTCCCGCCAGCGGGCCGCGCAGGTTCTGGCGGAATACTTTGGAACAGCGCTCTCCAGCGACGGGGGCTATTACGGCGTCTATTCCGTCCTGGACAGCCAAAGCCGCAGGTGGAAAGTCATGAGCGACGGCAGCATCACCGTGGAATCCAGGCGCGGCAGCGCCGACAATACCTACAGCGTGGAGCTGGTCAGCCCCATTTGCACTTACGGGGACATCGAAACCATACAAAAAATCATCCGCAAGCTCCGTTCCGCCGGAGCCATCGCCAACGCAAGCTGCGGCGTTCATGTCCATGTGGACGCCTCGCCGCACAACGCCAATACCCTGCGCAACATCACCAACATCATGGCCAGCAAGGAGGATCTGATCTACAAGGCGCTGCAGGTCAATGTGTCCAGGGAACACAGCTACTGCAAAAAAGTCGACGAGCGTTTTCTGGAAGAACTCAACCGCAGGAAGCCAAAGACCCTGGAGCAGATCAGCCGGGTCTGGTACAACGGCGGCGACGGCAGGAGCGAGCATTACCACACCAGCCGCTATCACTGTCTAAATCTGCACAGCGTGTTCCAGAAAGGCACGATTGAGTTCCGGCTGTTCAATTCCACCACCCATGCCGGAAAGATCAAGGCGTACATTCAGCTCTGCCTCGCCATCAGCCATCAGGCGCTCTCCCAACGCTGCGCCAGCCGTGCCAAGACCCAAAGCACCAATGAAAAATACACCTTCCGCACCTGGCTTCTGCGCCTCGGACTTATCGGCGACGAATTCAAGACCGCCCGGCTGCACCTCCTGGAGCATCTGGACGGCTGCATCGCCTGGAAAGACCCCGCCCAGGCCGAGCGCCAAAAGGAACGGCTGAGGCGGAAAAAAGAAAAGGAGCTGGCGCAGACCGCCGAGGCCGCTCCAGCGCCGGAAGAACAAAATAATCAGGATGTCGAACAGGTCGAGGCTGAAGAAAGTCCCGGCCTTTCCATGTCCATATAGCAAGGAGGATTGAGCAAAAATGAAAGGCAAAACCTTATACATTGCCTACGGCAGCAACCTCAACCTGCCGCAGATGGCCTGCCGGTGCCCCACCGCCAGGGTGGTGGGGACAAGCGAGATCAGGGACTATGAGCTGCTGTTCCGAGGCGGCCGTCAAAACGCGGTGGCGACGGTGGAGCTCTTGAGCGGCGGCCGTGTGCCGGTGCTTTTATGGATGCTGAAAGAAAAAGACTTGCAGGCCCTTGATTACTATGAGGGGTATCCGAACTTTTACCGCAAGGAAATCCTCGATGTGGAGCTGAAAGGCAAAACCTTCCCCGCCATGGTGTATGTCATGAACGATGGTCATCCCTTCGGCGCGCCCTCGGATTATTATCTGAACGCCATCCTGGAGGGCTATGAAAGCGCGGGCTTTGACACCGAGGTTCTGGAGCGGGCGGTGGAGAGATCCATCCGTCTGGCCGGAGAACGGCAGCCGGAACAGGAAAACCTGTTTGACCTGAAATGGCGGTGAGGACATGGCCGCTCCCGCAGCCATCACCCTGGCGGTCAAGGCCGCCATCACCGCCGCCACCGACAAAAGGACGCGGCAGGCCGTCGGCGTTATCATCGCCGCATTGCTGGCTCCCGCTATTCTCATCGTGGTTGTGATCGTGAGCCTCCTCTCGGCTGCGGCAAACCACAACAACGCCGCCATCGATCTAAGTTTTAACGGCGGGGCGATTTCTTCGCAAGTTCCCGCTGGTTTTTTATGCTCTGTTCTTCGGCGTGGAAAATCTCCGAATGGATGGCGCGGCATACCAGGCCTTCGTTGATTGCTTCGTGGGCTATGAGGAACGCACCCGCACCGTGGACCATGGCGACGGCACCACTTCGGAGGAAACCTGCACCGTGGCCGTGCCGCTCAAGTCCCTGCCGGAGATCTGCGATAACCTCGAAAAAACCCTGGACAGGACGATCACCCTTGAGGATCAGGCCAACGCCTCGGAGATTTACTACCGCGTCAGCTACGGCGGCAGCGTCCCCACCTATGGGGAGTCCTTCAACAGATGGGCAAACGGACTGCCCCTGTCCGACGCGCCCTTTGCGGGAGCCGACGGCTTCTGTTCACCCCTGGGAGAAAACTGGCGCGGCATGGTTACCTCGGAATTCGGTTACCGTACTGATCCTTTCACCGGCGAGAGCAAGGGGCACACTGGCATAGACCTGGGCGCTCCCAATGGCACACCAATCCGCGCGGCCCTGGACGGCACGGTGCAGTTTGTGCGCTACCAGAACACAGGCTACGGCTATCACCTGGCCGTCGATCACGGCGGCGGCTTTGTCACTCTCTATGGCCACTGCTCAAAAATCCTCGTCGCCGAGGGGCAAGCGGTCAAGGCCGGCGACATCATCGCCCAGGTCGGCTCCACAGGCCGCAGCACCGGCCCGCATCTGCATTTTGAGGTGCGGATCAACGGAGAAATGAAGAATCCAAGGAACTACCTGCCTTAAATGACCCGGAAACGCCGGGTATGAAAAAAAATTACAGGGAGGAAAAGAGCCATGAGAGAAACTGAACTGAAGATACTGTTCCCCACGGAGAAGCTGGACGCCCTCCGTTTTTTTATGGCCAAAAAAGAACTGACCGTCGAGCAGGAACTGAAGGAAACCCTTGACAGGACCTATGAAAAAGTCGTTCCCGCCCATGTCCGTGAGTACGTGGAAAGCAGACTCGACCAAGTGCCTGCCCAGGAGCCGGCACCCGAACCGGAAGCCCAGGAGCGGCAGCCGGAGGCCCAGCGCCAGTCCAGGCAGACCCGCCGCCAGCGGGAGCAGGCCGCCGCTGAACCCGCCCCGGTTTTGGATTCCCAGGGGGAGGACACCGGCCCCGCCGAGGAAGAAAGCCAGGGCATAACAATGAGCATGTGAGCAAAAACAAATTGAAAAGGAGTGCGAAACCATGAAACAGGCAACCGTTCAAATCAGCTTCGACGCGGAAAAGCTCGGAGCCATCAAGCAGTACATGGGCAAAAAGGACGCCGAGCTGCAGACCGAGCTGGGCGAAGTCATGCAGAAGCTCTACGAAAAACATGTCCCTGCGCCGGTGCGGGAGTACATCGAAAGCCGGGAGGCGGAAGAAGCGGCCAACCCCAAAAACCCCTCCCGTTTCGCCTCCTCAGTCTCCGTCAATCGCGGCGGCGGCACTTCAACGTAAACAGGGCGGGCAAAATGGGCGCGGATTTGGCGGCTGTGTCGCCCTGTGCGCCCCTTTGTCCAGCCGGGTGGCATCCTTGCGCCTGGGGGCCGCTGTCTGCCCCGTGTTGGGGCTTGGTGAGGGCCGAAAGACCAACCCAGGCATGGGAGCCTTCCTCCCCGACAGGGGGTGGACCATGGGGTTGAAAACCTTGCAGGTTAAAGAGGCGAGGTCGCCAAGCGCCCCGCCTCGGCTCACATCAGCCCGCAACGCGGGCTGAAGGACATTTTATACCGGAGTCGGATTTTACCCCCTGGGGTCGGGTCAGGAGTTGCAAATTGTGGTAAAGGACGTGAATACAGGATTTTAACAGGGGTTGCAGCCGGTGTTGCGACGGATTGGAGGTCAAAAACATGGCGGAAGAAAACAAGAAGAAATTTCCCCTGTGGATGCGCCCGGAGACGCAGCGCCAGGTCAAGGAATGGTACCAAAAGGACAATTGCGGCAGCCAGAGCGAGTTCATTGAAAAGGCGATTCTATTTTATTGCGGCTACATCTCTACGGAGAACAGCATGAAGTTCCTGCCCACCGCCCTCACCTCCGCCATGGCCGGCGTGGTGGAAAGCACGGAGAACCGGATGGCCCGGCTGCTTTTCAAACTGGCGGTGGAGATGTCCATGATGATGAACATCATCGCGTCCAACGCGGAAGTCGATGAAACCCTGCTTGCGGGGCAAGTGCGTCAATGACGTAAAGAAAAACATCGGCTCCGTCACCTTCGAGGACGTGGTGAAATTCCAGAAGGGCCGGTAGGGTAACGGACCATGCAGAGAATCATCTTCAAATGCCGCTACCTGAAAAATGCGTCGGCCCATCTCTCCAATTTTGTTGGGTATGTGGCTACCCGCGAGGGCGTGGAGAAAATGCCGGACAGCACACGCCTGCTTCCCGCCACGAGGAAACAGCAGCGGCTCATCGCGGAAATCTTGAATAAGTTTCCTGATACGGCTGATCTCTTCGAGTACGAGGATTACCTGCAAGAGCAGACTAGAGAAAACGCTTCGGAGTTTATCTCCATGGCGGTGGAGCAAAACCTCGACCTCCTCGGCAAGCGAAAGAACTATGTCGGATATATTGCCAAGCGTCCCAGGGTGGAAACCTTTGGCACCCATGGTTTGTTCACGGACGTCGGTGTGCCGGTGGTGCTGTCCCAGGCGGCGGAGGAAGTCGGCAGCCACACCGGCAACGTGTGGACCAATGTGATCTCTCTGCGCCGCGCGGATGCGACTCGGCTCGGTTACGATCATGCGAAAGCGTGGCGGGACTTGATTCGCGGACAGCGCAATTATATCGCGGGGCAGATGAAAATCACGCCGGAGAATCTCCGGTGGTATGCGGCCTATCATGACGAGGGTCATCACCCGCATGTGCATTTAATCGCGTACTCCACTGATCCTCATGAAGCCTATGTCACCAAAGCGGCCATCCAAAATATGCGCGGCAGCCTGGCCAGAGAAATTTTCCGGCAGGATCTGATTCAAATTTATTCGGAGCAGACGGAACGCCGCAGCATCCTGGCCAAACAAAGCCGGGACGCCATGAAAGAAATCATCCGTCAGATCAGTGCGGGCGTCTGCGAAAACAAAACCATTGAGAAATTGATTTTGCATTTGTCGGAGCGGTTGGAGCACACCTCCGGCAAAAAACAATACGGCTATCTGAAAGCTCCCCTCAAGGCGGTGATCGATCAGATCGTGGACGAGTTGGCCAAGGATGAGCGGGTGGCGGAATGCTGCGAAAAATGGTATGAGCTGCGCAATGAAGTGCTGCACACTTATGCCGACAAGCTGCCGCCGCCCCTTCCTCTGTCCCGGCAAAAGGAATTCAAGAGCATCAAAAACATGGTGATCGCCGAAGCGTTGCATATAGGCAGTCGCCATTTTACTTTTGAGCCGGATGAGGATATGGACGCATCGGATGGCGAGACGGAACCGACGATGGGTAAAGCAGACAATGTGCTTTCAGTTGAGGAAGAAACGCTGTCCACCGCCGAGGCTATGATGGATGCTGGTGCTAATAATTCCGGCTCCGAAGCGGAACCCATATGGGAGAATGCATCGGGCAATCCATATGCGCAGTATGCGCTGGCGAAGTTGTATCTCTCTGGTAAGGATATGCCCAAGGACGTTCCGAAAGCTGTGGATCTGCTGACGAAATCCGCAGTGCAGGGCAATCAGTATGCCCAATACGCCCTGGGCAAGCTCTGCCTCATGGGACATGATGTTCCCCGTGACCGGGAGGCCGCGCTGAAGTGGCTGACCGCGTCTGCGGCCCAGGGCAATATCTACGCCCAGTTTTTTCTCGACCGCATGGACTCCTTCCGCGATCCTTCAGTGCTGCTGGCGGCCACGCGGCTCATGCACCACCTGGGCAATATCTTCCGTGATGAGCAAAAGAGACTTGACGGAGGCGGCATACAGATTGATCGCAAGCTGCGCAAAAAACTGGCGCAGAAAAAAGCTGCCCAAGGCTATGCCCATGACGATCACGAGCCGCGCCAAAACTATTAACGGGAGGGATTTCCAATGATAAAAAGCTGCTTGCGCAAAAAAGAAAAGGTAGTCATCCCACATTTGCGTCCCGCCTGGAAGCCGCCCCTGCAAAGGGCGGCTTTTTTCCGCAGATGCGGCAAACGGAAATGCTGACCAGGGAGGGATACCATGTCGGGATACATTCACTTCACCGATGAACAAAAACGCCGGGCAAACTCGGTAGACCTGGTGGACTTCCTGCGGCGCCAAGGCGAACAGCTCACCCGCTCCGGTAGAGAGTGGCGCTGGAAGCGTCACGACAGCGTAACCGTCCGGGGCAATCAATGGTTCAGGCACAGCCGCAAGGAAGGCGGCCTGGCCATTGACTTTGTGCAGGAATTCTATGACCTGTCTTTCCCGGAAGCGGTGACCCTACTCCTGGGTGGCGAAGGGGGTGTGGAATGGAATCAGTTCGCCAAGAGCGCACCGCCGCCCCGCAAACCCTTTACCCTGCCAAAAGCCAGCAATGACATGCGCCGGGTCTATGCTTACCTGATCAAGCAGCGGTTCATAGAGCGGGAGGCTATCACCCATTTTGCCAAAGAGAAAATGCTTTATGAAAGCTGTGAGCTGTCCAAAGACAAGAGCAAAGAATACCACAACGCTGTTTTTGTGGGGTGCGATGAGAAGGGTGTTCCGAAACACGCTCACAAACGAGGAATCTATACCATGGGCGTCGGCTACCGGGGGGGCAATGTGGAAGGCAGCGATCCGGGATACAGCTTCCATCATAGTGGCGCTAACGACACCCTGTATGTGTTCGAGGCGCCCATCGACATGCTCTCCTTTATCACCCTCTATCCGGAGGACTGGAAGCAAAACAGCTACGTGGCCCTGGACGGCGTGGCCGAACACGCCATGCTGCGCCAGCTTGAGTTAAATCCTCACCTGCAAAAGGTAGCGCTGTGCCTGGACCATGACGAGGCGGGCATCGAGGCCGCAGGACGGCTAACGGAAATCCTCCATGCGCGGGGATACATGAATGTGTCGGTCCGGCGACCGGAATACAAGGACTGGAATGAAGACTTAAAAGCAAAGAATGGCGTCACACCCATTCCGGCCCAGGAACATCTCAAGCTGGAAGTCCTGCCGGAAGTATGCAAAGCGCTGCTGGAAGCCTGCACATCCTTAAAGTCCACCCATAATCCCCATGACATGCTGCTGGAACATTATGAGAAGCTGAAGTCCCTGATTACAAACGGAAAACTAGTCCAGGGAAAAGAGTCCGCCGTGACGGAACATCTGGAAGGCATGGCGGCCGGCGCCCTACTTGCCGCGCAAAGGCAATACCGGCAGATGGGGCGGCCGGTAACCTTGGAGCGGCTCATCGGAGAGCTTCGGGACAGCTACCGTCCCCATCAGGATCGGGGCCGACTACGTTCCAGGGTAGATGATCTGCGGCAGGACATCGCCTGCCTGAACAAGCAATACCACACACCCGGCATCCGCGGCCCGGAAGATAAGCAGAATCTTATCGCTTCCTACTTTTGCCTGGCGCTGAACTGTGTCAGGACGGAGATTTTCGTGGCCCTTGAAATGCAAAAACAGTCTGAGGTTCAAATAAAGGCAACACAAAATTTTAATATGACTATGTAGCCTTTATTTTATGGAGGTGTGCCTATGCAAGCATCCCAAATCATCACCCTGATCGCCATCGGCCTGATCATGTTCGGGGTCATCGGGTTTCTCTCCCTGCTGGCCCATTACTATACCTTAAACGGCATCAAGGCAAGAACAGTCGGTGACGGGCAGCACGGCACCGCAAGGTTCGCCACCAAGCGGGAAATTCAAAAGACCTATGCCCATGTCCCCTACCGGAGTTGTGGCGGCAAAAAAAGAACCTGCCCGCCTTACAGGGGCTGATCATCGGATGCAAAACATCCCGCGGCTCTGTTACCGCCCTGGTGGATACCGGTGACATCCACTGCCTCATGATCGGCGCCGCCGGCGTCGGCAAGACGGCGAACTTTCTCTATCCCAACCTTGAATACGCCTGCGCCTCCGGCATGTCCTTTATGACAACAGACACCAAGGGCGACCTCTACCGCAATTACGGAAGCATCGCCAGGGATTACTACGGTTACAATGTATCTGTCATCGACCTGCGCAATCCCACCCGCAGCGACGGCAACAACATGCTCCATCTCGTGAATAAATACATGGATGCCTACCTCGCCGACCCGGAAAATCTCTCCTTTAAGGCCAGGGCGGAAAAGTACGCCAAAATCACCGCCAAGACCATTGTGAATTCAGGCGGCGTGGACGCCGGCAGCTATGGGCAGAACGCCTTTTTCTACGACGCTGCCGAAGGTCTTTTGACCTCCGTCATCCTGCTCATCGCCGAGTACTGTCCGCCTGAGGAGCGGCACATTGTCAGCGTGTTCAAGCTGATACAGGACCTGCTGGCTCCCTCCGGCGTCAAGGGCAAAAACCAATTCCAGCTCTTGATCGAAAAACTGCCCCCGGAACACAAGGCCCGCTGGTTCGCGGGAGCCGCCCTCAACACTGCGGAACAGGCCATGCAGAGTGTTCTCTCCACCGCCCTGTCCCGCCTGAACGCGTTCCTTGATTCCGAGTTGGAGCAAATCCTGTGCTTTGACACGGCCATCGACGCAGAAAAGTTCTGCAACACCAGGTCAGCGATTTTTCTCGTCATGCCGGAGGAAGACACCACTAAATATTTTCTCATCTCTCTCATCGTCCAGCAGCTCTACCGGGAGATACTCTCCGTGGCCGATGAGCATGGCGGCAAGCTCCCCAACAGGGTCATGATGTACCTGGACGAAATCGGCACCATCCCCAGGATCGAATCCGCCGAAATGATGTTCTCCGCCTCCCGCTCCCGCCGTGTTTCCATCGTGGCCATTATTCAGTCTTTTGCTCAATTGGAGAAGAACTACGGCAAGGAGGGCGCCGCCATCATCGTCGACAACTGCCAGGACACGGTCTTCGGAGGCTTCGCCCCCAACAGCGAATCCGCCGAAATACTATCCAGGTCCCTGGGCAGCAAAACCGTGATGAGCGGTTCCATCAGCAGGGGGAAGAACGATCCCAGCCAGAGCCTGCAGATGATCCAGCGTCCCCTGATGACGCCGGACGAGTTAAAAAGCATGCCCAAGGGCCATTTCATTGTGAGCAAAACCGGAACCAATCCCATGCGCACCACCCTCAAGTTGTTTCTTGAATGGGGCATCCGGTTTGACAAGGTCTACGAGATAGAGGAAAAGTCCGCCCGCAAGGTGGCCTACGCCGACCGCGGGGAGCTGGAGCGGGAGATCATCAGGCGGCATGTTGTCTGTGTGGAGGTGGACGAGGAAACGGAACCGGCCGCCCCACCGGCACAGGACGGCATGGTCCATACGCCGGTCAAGGAAGAAGCGAAAGCCGCGCCAAAAACAAAGACGCTGCTTAAATCAAAACAACCGGAAGCGCCTGTGCGCGTTGAATAAGGAGGTGGCGCCGTGGGTTATTTTGCATCCCTCTACGCCTCGGAGCTTCCTCATCGGGCGGTGGCCGTATACATGTACCTGCGTGACCGGGCGGACAGGGACGGCAAGTGTTACCCGGCCATCGGCACCATCGCCGCGGAGCTGAAGCTGTCCCGAAGTACTGTAAAAAGAGCAATCGCAGACCTTGAAAAGAGCGGGTATCTTCGCAAGGAGCAGAGGTGGCGGGAAAACGGCGGCAAGAGCAGCTGCATGTATTTTCTGAAATAAAAGCAGGGGGAAGTCCAAAAACCTTACCTTTACACCAAGGGGGCAGTCTGTTCTTTTGATGAACCATGATACGGTTCATAGTGAGCTATGCACTGAACTGCCAACTCTAAGAAATGTTAAACAACAGAAAAGAAACAAAATAGTTTAAAGACTAAATCAATACGAAAGGTGGAAGAATGGATGAATTTAGAAAAATTAAGGGATACGGAGTATATAAAGTGCGTGGGTTTACTGACTGAGTTGATTGACTTGGATGCGGATATTTTTTAAGCGGTGATCCTATTGAGATCACATCTTACTTTGATTAAATAACCTAAACGAACTGTCACGTTTCCATCCAGGAGGCTCCCAGAATTTTTCTCCGCAAGATAAAGCATTTACACAGAGAATTGAGGACATAATCGGGTTGCGATGTTGTCCCCAAGGGTATGTACAACCTTGCCCCTGCTTGCCAGTTTGTACTGCTGATATTAATTCTGTTATCACAGATATTATTTTGTGGATTGCTGATATTTTATTGAATGTATTAAAATAATTTGGTAAAATATGCTTATCATGCCTATGGAGGTTTGACAAATGGCGATAAGCTACATTAAGCTTTGGAAGCTTTTACTGGATAAAAAACTTAAAAAGACCGATTTGCTCAGTCTCGCCGACATCAGCACGACCACGCTTGCAAAACTATCGAAGGATCAGCCTGTCAGTATGGAAGTAATGGGCCGGATATGCAACGCGCTTTCTTGCGATATCGGCGACGTTATGGAAATCGTTCCAAATCAAAACGAAGGATAGGATGTTGCTATGGCTTGGAAATTACCGTACACATCCTCAATTAAGGATATGCCCTTCTTATTTGCGGAAATGCGCAAAACTGCTCAGCTACTATGTGAAGGAAATACGCGGGACGACATCATAAAATTATCTATGAAATCAAACATTTATCAACTTGAAAAAGAGAAAAGACGCCGTGATTTGCCGCTTAGGATGCTCAAGCGTCTGGGGACTATTGACATGCCGCTCCTGCACATTTTAGCGGATGGTCGAGATGACGACGCGAAGCTTATTGCCTTTCTCGCCCTGATTAAGTCTGACCGTTTGCTGTTTGAATTTATGCGTGAGGTTTATGCGGATAAATTCCAGACCGGACAGATGGAAATAAGCGATAAAGACTTTTTTGATTTTATTGAACGAAAGGCACAAAGCAGCGACACTGTGTCGGGATGGACATCGAATAATCTTGCGCGCATACGGAATACCTACAAAAATATTCTTTGCGAAGCCGGGCTGGCGAAACGAAGTGGGAAGTCGCTGCTCATACAAAAGCCTATCTGTGACCAACAAATATACAATTTGGTAGGTGGCGAAAACGATATATTTGCAAAAGCCATGCTTCTGGAGGTTTAGCGGATGATGACACTTAACAAACGGCTTGATCTGATTGAGCCGAAGATATTAGATAAGAGTTTTCGCACGGGACGCGGCACGGCCAACGAAATCAATTTTTGGATTTTTGACTACGATCCAGCAGATGAAATGGCAGTTCGCGCCCACGTTTCGTATCTGGAGCAGCGAATCAATAACCAGTATGATGACGTGCGCATTGTCCAGTTTGATTTATATAAGCTCATTCTGAACGTTCTGCGCGAAAAGAATTATCTCGACAAAGTTATGCAGATGGAGCAGGCCAAGACCAGCCATGCTATCATCAATCCCATAAAGAAAACGCTGCGTCTGACACTTGACGGAGATTTGATTATCGGAAAAATTACGGAAAGCATCGTGCCCGAAAGAGATATCATTTTTTTGACCGGCGTGGGAAAGGCGTGGCCTATTATTCGATCTCACACCGTACTCAACAACTTGCACAGCAAAATTGACAGAAATCCTCTGGTTATGTTTTTTCCCGGTGACTATACAAACGAGCTCCGGTTGTTTGGAGAAATAACAGATGATAACTATTACCGGGCCTTCAAGTTAATTGAAAGATAGGAGAGTAGCGAGATGAAAATTCAAGACATGTTTAAAAAGGACATCGCCAGACAAATCCAGGGCGTCGTAAAAATCGGACAGGATTCTACTGAAATGATCACGATGGAACTGGATGAGTATGTCGTCACCAAGGAATTAAACCGCTACTTTGATGAATTCTTTGAGAGTTATCGCAAAGGAACGACGACCCGCACCGATAAGATGGGCGTCTGGATTTCCGGATTCTTTGGCAGCGGCAAATCACATTTCCTCAAGATTCTTTCTTATCTTCTTTCAAATAAGACGTACGACGGTAAGAAGGCCATCAGCTTCTTTGAAGGCAAGATAGCCGACAGCCGGATTATGGCGGATATGCAGGTGGCGTCAAATACCAGTGCAGATGTTATTCTGTTTAACATTGACGCGGAGGCCGACTCCGATTCCAAGACAAATAAAGACGCCATCGTCAAGGTGTTCATGAAGGTATTCAATAAAATGCAGGGCTTTTGCGGCAGTATGCCCTGGATTGCCGATCTGGAGCGGCAAATGAGCAAAGACGGCGTCTACGACCGCTTCCGTGCCCGCTTCAAAGAGCTGTCGGGAAACGAATGGGAAAACGCCCGTGAGGATTTCTATTTTGAAGAAGATAATATCGTGCAGGCGCTTGCCGATACGACTAAAATGAGCATAGACGCCGCGCGGAGCTGGTACAGCAAATCCGAGGGCAACTATTCTTTGGATATCAACACATTTGCAAGGCGGGTACGCGAATACATTGAAGCGAAGTCAAAGGCGATCGGCAAAAAGCATTTCGTTATTTTTCTATGTGACGAGATCGGGCAATACATCGGCAGTGACAGCGGCTTGATGCTCAATTTACAGACCGTTGTCGAGAACCTGGGCACGGAATGCGGCGGGCAGGCTTGGGTAATTGCCACTAGCCAGCAGGATATAGACTCGATAACCAAGGTGGACAGAGATAACTTCTCCAAAATCATTGGCCGTTTTGATACGAGGCTTTCCCTATCCTCTGCAAATGTGGATGAGGTCATTAAGAAAAGACTTCTTGCCAAAACCGATACGGCAGCGGACAAGCTGCGCCTTTTGTATGCCGATAAAGCCGCCATTCTGAAAAACTTGATCACCTTTTCCCCGGATACGCCGGAAAAGAAGCTGTACAGCTCTCCCGAAGATTTTGTGGAGGTATATCCATTTATCCCGTATCAATTCAACCTTTTGCAGGCGGTCTTTACGGGTATACGCACACATGGCGCGTCCGGCAAGCATCTGTCGGAGGGGGAGCGGTCGCTGCTCAACGCCTTTCAGGAGGCGGCCATGCAATTTAGCAGTTTTGATGACGGCATCCTGATTCCCTTTAATGCGTTTTATAAAACCATCGAGACCTTTTTAGATCACAATATCAGAGCGGTTATTATCAAGGCGGCAGAGAGCGCCGAACGGTCAGATGGAGCCTTGCAGCCCTACGATGTGGAAGTGCTCAAAGTTCTGTTTATGGTGAAATACATATCCAATGTGCTGCCTGCGAATCTTGAAAACATCACCACCATCATGCTGCAAAATATCGATCAGGACAAGATTGAAGCGAAAAAGAAAGTAGATGCTTCGCTTCGCCGTTTGGAGGATCAGAAGCTCATCATCAAAAACGGCGACCAGTTCATCTTCCTGACCAACGAGGAACAGGACATCAACCGGGAAATCCGCGAAATTAAGATTGATACCAGCGAAATCATCGACAAGGTTGGCGACGAAATCTTTTCAGCTTTGTTCGGCCTCAACAAGAAATACCGCTACAACGACCGCTACGATTTCTCTTTCAACACCATTATTGACGACAGACCGCGCGGCGCGCAAAAAGAGGAAATCGGCATCCGCGTATTGACCCCCATGTACGCTCTTGGCGGCGCGAACGATATAGAGTTGAAGACGATGTCCATGCGGGAACGCAATGTCATTGTTGCGCTGCCCTCCGATATGGCGTTTATCGAAGAAATGGAACAGGCCCTGCAAATCGAGACATATATTCGCCGTAATGCCGGTAAGACATCAACGGATGTTGTGGAGGACATCAAAACAACCAAAGCCCGCGAGGGCAAACAGCGTGCAGACAGATGCCGCGAGCTGATCATTGAGGCTCTTAAAAGAGCCGATATCTATGTGTACGGCAATAAGCTTGACATTAAGGAAAAACAGCCTTCCGAGAGGATTAACGATGCCTTCAAAGCATTGGTGGAAGGTATTTACACCAAGCAAAACTATATCACGAAGCCCTTTTATACAAGCGATAGCCTGCGCGAAATCCTCACCGCAAAAGACACCCAGATTACGCTTGAAGGCATGGAGCCAACCGCACCCAATCACCTTGCCGTCACCGAAATGTCGGACGTCATTACCCGCAGTTCCTACAAAAACATACCGATCACCATGCGCAGCCTGATTGATATCTTCGGTAAGATCCCTTACGGCTGGAAGGACATGGACATTGCTGGCATTGTCCTGACGCTGTTCAAAAAGCAGGAAATCCGGTTGGAACTGGGCGGCGAAAGTATTGCGGGAACCGACGTGAATGTGATCAACTATGTGACAAAGAGAGAGTATCTGGAACGTATTTTGATAAAAACGCGCGTGAAAATCTCCCCCGCGCTGCTCGCAAACGCCAAAAACCTTGCCAAGGACATATTTGGCAGAAGCGATTTGCCGAACGATGAAGACGGCCTTATGGCTCGTATTAAAGAGCTTGCTTCTGCTGAGCTAACAAGACACGATCCTGAGAATCCCGGCATTAAACAATTACTCGATGAATATGGCAAAAATGCCAGGTATCCCGGCAAGGCTGTGCTGGAAAGCGGTAAGAAGCTTTATGAGGAAATCAAGCGTATCAAAGATATTAAGGCGTTTTATGATTTCCTCTCCGATGAAAAGGAATCCTTGCTGGATTATGAGGAAGACGTGCAGGACGTCAAGAAATTTTTCAAAAACCAGAAGTTAATCTTTGATAAAGCACTGCAAATGTTGACGATTTATGAAGGCAACCGCTCCTATGTGCTTGATCCCGAGACGATCAAACTCGTAGAGGCCATAGAACATATTACCCGGTTGCCGTCGCCGTACTCTGAAATCCATAAGCTGCCGGAACTGGTGGAGCAGTTTATGACCTGCTTTGTCAATCTTTTAGAGGAAGAATGCAAGCCCATTCGCGCGGATATCGAAGCGGACAGGGCGGCTACCCTTTCCGATCTGGAGCGCCGCTCCTGCAAAGAAAGCTTCTCGGATAAGGTGCGCGCGGATTTCACGGCGCTGCTGGAAAGGCTCTCCCATGCCAACAACATCTATGAGGCCATTGCCATGCGCACGGAGAGCGACCGCATGAAACAGCGGTTTATCCAGAGCTTTGACGAGGAAGAAGCACGCATTGCGGCCCGGCAGGCAAGAGCCGGAGAAGATGCAACTCCCCCGCCGCCCGCCCGTAAGACTAAGACCGTGAGCCTGAAAACGCTGTTTCATGGGACAAGTCAGGTATCCAGCAAGGATGATATTGATAAGCTGCTGGACGATTTGCGCGCGAAACTGGAAGCGCAGCTTGAGGAAAACACTACGATAAAAATCATTTAGTCTGCCAAAGAGCGCACGAGAGGTTGGTATAGTATGGATAAAGCAAAAATCAAAAATTACGCTGTGGCGGCGCGCCGGAAGCTCATCGAGGCTGTCCGGCAGAAGGCGTATCAGTTGTATATCTTTGAGGACGGCGCGTTGCCGCCGGATGAGGCGTATCATAAACTGCGCAGCGACGGCATCTTTATGACGCCTGAACAGTCGAGGGCGCGCGAGCGGCTTTGCTCATACCTGGCTTTATTGGGCAATGAGCTGGACAACGAAAAGGCGTATCAGCATCTGATGGAGGAAGTGGCTTACACTTGGTTTAACCGCCTGATTGCCCTGCGTTTCATGGAGGTAAACGAATACCTGCCTTCCGGTATCCGCATCCTTTCCAGCGTGGACAAGGGCCGCGCCGAGCCGGACGCCATGCGCGAGGCCGAACGGCTTCCCTATGTCAATCAGGACAAAATCGCCGAATACCGCGCCGCCACCGGCATCGACGCCTCCGAAAAGCTGTACAAGTATATCCTGATTTCTCAATGCAACGCCCTGTCCGACATCCTGCCGGGGATGTTTGAGAAGATTGACGACTATACCGAGCTGCTTTTGCCAGACGCCCTGTACCGGAAGGGCGGCATCGTGCATGATCTTGTCCACTCCATCGACGAGGACGATTTCCGCGATCAGGTGCAGATTATCGGCTGGTTGTACCAGTATTACATCTCCGAAAAAAAGGACGAGGTTTTTGCTGGTCTGAAAAAAAATATCAAGATCAACAAGGAAACCATCCCCGCCGCCACCCAGCTTTTCACGCCGGAGTGGATCGTCAAATACATGGTGGAAAACAGCCTGGGGCGGCTGTTTGTTGAAA
>Ga0116191_1001908_pt1 | contig 16307 bp, 14 predicted proteins | sample AD_UKC111_MetaG_FD_89897 | JGI IMG/M metagenome (GOLD analysis project Ga0116191, IMG submission 89897) | Active sludge microbial communities of municipal wastewater-treating anaerobic digesters from Hong Kong - AD_UKC111_MetaG | ecosystem: Engineered > Bioreactor > Anaerobic > Digestate...
CTCACGCGGCATTGCTGGATCAGGCTTTCGCCCATTGTCCAATATTCCCCACTGCTGCCTCCCGTAGGAGTCTGGGCCGTGTCTCAGTCCCAGTGTGGCTGATCATCCTCTCAGACCAGCTAAAGATCGTCGCCTTGGTAGGCCATTACCCCACCAACAAGCTAATCTTACGCGGGCTCATCCCTGGGCGATAAATCTTTGGACTTTCGTCATCATCCGGTATTAGCTCAAATTTCTCTGAGTTATTCCGAACCCAAGGGCAGATTCCCACGCGTTACGCACCCGTGCGCCACTAGACCCGAAGGTCTCGTTCGACTTGCATGTGTTAGGCATGCCGCCAGCGTTCGTTCTGAGCCAGGATCAAACTCTCAAGTTTGATGTCCGATCCACAATCAGGAGGAATAGTCCCAACTGCGAACCGCTCATTTCAAGGAGCCGTTCCTGCACAAATCATATTACGTAATGGATACGTGATAGGACATGTTTGACCCCGGATATACCGAAGCCATGGAACGGCTAATTTGGTTACCCGAGCACCTGACGCCTTGAAGCCGCCAGACCCGGGGCCGCCGCCCACATGTCCCTTCATCTAAAACCAACAATGAGAAAGAGCGCAAAAGGCCCGACATCCCCTCATCCCCACCTTCGCAGGGTGAAATCAATGCCTGATCTTTTGCAGAGCAGCGATGAAGCGTTCCAGCCCGTCGCTGCGGTCCGGCTCCTCTACGGACCACCCCCAACCCCGTCAACAACAATGTGGAACTTTATTTCAATTTTTTTTCAGCGCCGAGGCAAACCCATGTTCACAATTGCATGCTAAGGGGCGGCCATGTCCACCATAGGCAACCCGAATGCAGAGAGCTTGGAGAACCGCGTGAGAAGCGCGGTTTTCTGGCGTTCGGGCAGTCAAATCATCTCGCAGGCAATAGCCTGGACAGCTACAATTATCGTCGTCCGCCTGCTCGATCCGCATGATTATGGCCTTTTCGCCATGTCACAGGTCGTTCTCGTTGCATTGAATTTCCTCAACGGACAGAGCTTTGCCAGCTCGCTGATTCAGCAGGATGAGGTCGACCGCCGCCGAATCGCACAGGTCTTCGGCATGCTGCTGCTCTTCAATGTGATTCTCGCAACAGCCCAATTCACCCTCGCACCCCTTGTCGCGGACTATTTCCGCCAGCCGGTCGTCGCAGACATGCTGCGCGCGCAGACACTAATCTATCTGATCACCCCCTTCATTGCCCTCCCCAATGTCCTGCTCGCCCGGACGCTGAACTTCCGCGCGCAGGCAAAGGCTGATTTTTCCGGCGCGCTTGCAGGCGCGACTGCCGCGCTTACCGGAGCCTCGCTCGGCTATGGAGTATGGACGCTGGTGACTGCGCCGATCATCCAGATTGCCGTCCGGGCCATAGCCCTGGCCGTTGCCGGTGGCAGGCTTCCCCTCCCCTCGTTCGATTTCCGGGGAATCGGCAAGATCATGGCGTTCGGATCGGCACTGATTCTCTGCCAGTTCTTCTGGGTCATCCAGAGCCAGTCCGACATCTTCATTGCCGGCCGCACCTTTGATCCGCACCATCTGGGCCTTTATTCCGAAGCGCTGTTCCTGACGCTCATCTTCTCGGCCAAGTTCATTCCGCCGCTGAACGAAGTTGCGTTTCCGGCCTATACGCACCTCGTGCGGCAGGGCGGAGACCTTGGCGCGGCCTTCCTGCGCGCCGCACGCATGCTGATGTTCGTGGCGCTACCGCTCTATTTCGGCATCAGTGTAACCGCTCAACCGCTCGTCGACACGTTGATGGGCCCCAAATGGCACGAGATGGTTCCGCTGGTGGTGGGGCTGCCGCTCGCCATGCCTTTCTTTGCGCTCCAGATCATCTGCTCGCCGACCACCAACGCGCTTGGCCGCCCGCAAATCTACGTAAGGACGAGCCTTGCCGGTGCGATCATCATGCCGGTTTCATTCCTCATCGGCTCGCGCTGGGGCGCGCAAGGGCTGGTCCATGCCTGGCAAGTCGCAGCACCATTGCTGTTGATCGTGACGCTTTCACAGACACTCCCCATCATCGGGGTGCGCGCGCGCGATTTGCTAGGCGCGATTGCGCCAAGTGCCTTGGCCGCCCTCGCCATGGCCGTGGCGGTGCATTTGGCGTCACCCCATGTCGCGCACCTGCCACCGCCTGCACACCTTGCGATTCTCGTGGCACTTGGCGCGACGGTCTATTTTGCCCTGCTCTGGCGTTTCGCCCGACCGATGCTGCATGAGCTGGTGACCTTCGTCACCCGCAAGCAGCTCGCCATCGACTGACGCCGCCCGCGTCAGGCCATCTGGATATAGTCGCGCATCGCAGCGGCTTCGGCCTCGATCTTCTCGATGCGGTGCTTCACCAGATCGCCAATGGAGATGAACCCGGCGACCTGCGCGTTTTCCACCACGGGCAAATGGCGGATGCGGCGCTTGGTCATCAGCGACAAGGCACTCAACACTGCGCACTCGGGATCAATGGTGACGGCAGGCGATGTCATGGCATCAGCGACCGACATATCAAGCGCGGCACTGCCTGAACGCGCAAGGCAATAGATGACATCGCGTTCGGAGAATATGCCGACCACAGCGCCCTTTTCCATCACCGGAAGCGCGCCGATCCGCTTTTCTGCCAGCAGCGCGATTGCGTCGGAAACTTTCACCTCTCCAGAAATGGAGACGATATCCTGCGACTTGCTCTGCAGGATTGCCTTCACTGTCATCGTCCAGGCCCTCCTCTATATCGCGGCCATGACTGAGTCTTTTTTGCCGCGCGTCTTGATGCTCCCATGTTTCCGGCCCAAATGAAAGACATGGAACCGACCAAATCCGCACTTGATGATCCTGAATATGCAGCCTTTGCCTGGCGCCGCTATCGTCGCCTCATGGCATGGATGTCGTTGGCCTCGCTAGGCGCGACGGTTGGCTGCCTATTCCTCCTCAACAAGATGATCGGAACGATCCCGCTTCACATGATGATTGCGACATCGGCGGGCGTGTTCCTGTCGGTGCTGCTTGCGTCTGCGTTGATGGGACTTGTCTTCCTATCCTCGGGCACGGGACATGATGACGCGATCCGCGATGTGCTGCGCGATGAGGAGGAGGAAGCGTGAGCGAGGACATTCTGACGCCGGTTCTGCGCGTTCTTCCTGAGCCTGCGGACATCAATTCAAACGGCCACATCTTCGGCGGCTGGGTGCTCGCGATGATGGATCGCGCGGGCGGAATTGCAGCCAGCCGGATTGCGGCGGGGCGATGCGCGACCGTTGCCATCGAGGCAATGGAGTTTATCGCGCCCATTCTGCTGGGCGACCTGATTTCGATCTATGCGAGTATTGAGCGCAAGGGGCGGACATCAATCGGCATCCGGCTTGACGTCATCGCTGAGCGCAATCGCGGCCAAGAGCATGTGAAGGTGACGACTGGCGTCTTCACCTTCGTAGCACTTGACGACGACTTCAAACCGCGCCCGATAAACTAGGCCTTCAGGACTCTAGAAGTCCACCTGCGCGCGGACCGTCATCGTATCAAGCTTGTACGAACGGTCCTGGAATGCTCCGGTTGCCGCCGCAAACGGCACAGCCGCTGCTGGACCACCCGTGACATCAACATGGCCATATTGCGCGATGAAGCGCAGATAATCGGTCGGAAGCCAGCTGACACCAAGCTGATAACCCGTCTGCTTTCCGCCATTGACGAAATTGAGCGAGCCCGGTGTGATCGCGCCCGTGCCGACACGGTCCTGCAGATCGCTGTGGTCGACGCGCGCATTCAACTGCACAGCGCCCCAGCCACCCTTGTCAAACGGATGCAGAACCTTGGTCCGGTCCCAACGGCCACCCTTGTAGCCGCGCGTTTCACCGGTCAGGAAATACCCGGCTTCGATATAGCCGGAAAAGAAGGTCGGATCATCGGCAAGGAAAGCCGCGGCACCACCGGTTCCGTTATTGGGCGCGAAGACATGCGCCGGATCGTTGATCGCGCGAACCTTCAGCCACTGCGCTTCACCGGCCACATGGAATGACTTGAAGATGCCCGCAGCTTCCACGCCGAGGATCATGTCTCCATCAGCGGCAATGCGCCCGGTATCAAGCGGACGCTGATCGGTGATCTGCGTGTAGGGCCGCTGGCGCAGGCGCACATTCTGGGCGTCGCGCGCCGCCGTGCGATATTGCGCGTTAACGCCCAGATGGAGCTGAGATGTGCCGAACTTGGGCATCCAGATAGCGCGCGTGCTCGCCTGCCAGCCCGTGCGATTGAAATTTGCGTTCGCCACATCGTCGCCAAACAGGCCTGCCGAAATGACGAAATCAGGCTTGGTATAAGCTGCACTCAAGCCAATGCGACGGGTGTAACCAAAGGCATCCGTGCTGCCCGCGCGCTCCATGAAGGACACGAAACGGCTGCTGCTCATCAATTCAAGGCTCGACAGCGGGAACTGATAGCCCAGCTTCAACTGAAGCGGGCTTCCCTTGCGCTGATAGGTGAGGACAACATCTTCATAATTGACCCCGGCCTGCGACAGCTCAAATTCGACGTTGTAGCCAAATCCGCCCGGAAGAGCGCCTTCTGCACCGATGATGGCACGGCGAAAGCGCGTATTGAAGCCGAGATTATTGGTGTTTACGCCAGATGCGCCTGTCGCTGCCGACACCGGACCGACGGTCCCAGACGGATCGCCAGGATAGCCGACATAGCCGGCATCAAACTGTATCGTGCCCTTGGGCTTGAAAGTGAAACCGGCGGAAGAATCTTCCCATTGCGGGGCACCCTTCCAGCTTGGAGCGGCCTTCGGGAGCTGTTGTTTTAAAGCATCGAGCTGCGCCTGCAGGGCCTGCACCTGCTTCTGAAGCGCCTCGACCTGCTCAGCCGTCGCCGAAGCGTCCACCGCCTGAGCCTGCGCTGCGCATGGCGCGGCAGACGCCAAAAGCATGATGGTCGTGAGGGCAAGGCCCTTAAAGCTGCTCTTTCTCATGAGTTTGCGCCCCTAATGGTTCCGGCGACGAACTCAAAGAACTTTGTCACGGCGCTGTCGCGTAACGCCGGACTTACAACGCAAACAGGCCGCCAGGCTTCCCCGACGGCCCAATATGCTCGCCAAATCTGACGCCTTATTCTGCGGCTTCAGCTTCAGTCTCTGCGGCGCGACGCGGACGACCGCGGCGACGCACCGGGGTCGGCTCTTCATCGAGATCCGCAATCGGGTCTGCCGAAACGCCAAGTGCGGGCGGAAGAATGGCAACATCAATCGTTGCGCCCTCATCTCCAGCCGCATCAAGCGATTCGCCATCGCCTGAGCGACCTTCGCCGGCATTGCGGGGACGATCGGCGTTACGCTTGTCGCGATTCGGGCGGCGGTCGCGGTTCTGACGCGGCTCGCGGGGTTGTTCGTCATCCAGCGCTTCCGGCGCATCTGCAGATACATCGTCGGAAAGCTCGCCTTCATAGCCTTCTTCGGCCTGCCATTCGTCGCGGCGCGGCTGGCGATTCTCTTCGAAGCGCGCCTTGTTTTCGGCAACGATGCGGAAATAGTGGTCAGCGAACTGGAGATAATATTCCGTCAGAACCCGGTCGCCCTGAAGCTGTGCTTCACGCGCCAAATTCTTGTACTTTTCCAGCATCTGCGGCGCATTGCCCCGCGCCCGGTTATCGATACGGCTGCCATTGTCCTGGCGTCCACCATTGCCCGGCGCCCCACGGCCGCGCCCACGCCGGCGACCCGACTGACGATTGTTAAGCAAGTGATCCGATCCTTAAACTCAAGGGGTTGGTCCAAATCTCCGAACGTGCGGAAAACCCTTCATCACGGGGCACCTCCATGGCGCCCCATCAGCCAAGCCGCTTTCTGTCAGGCAGCCCGGAACTGGAGGAGATCAGCGGCGCGGTCCCAAGCTTCCCCGCAAACGGCGCATCGCCTTTCCATCAAGCCACTAGCACAGAAAAGCGCAAAACCAAGCAAAATTATGGGATTTTCGTCATAACGAGGCAGCGGTCCCGCCCGCCCAGATCTTTCAAGACCGTGACATTCAATTCTTCGGCCCGAAAAAGCGGGCTGGCCGTCCCGCCCTGATCATGACCAATCTCGATACAGGCACAGCCCGCGGGCTCCAGCAGCCGCGCGATCTGCGGCGCGAGCTTGCGATAATCGTCCAGCCCGTCTGCGCCCGCAAACAGCGCCTCGGCAGGCTCATACCCCACGACATCGCGCGGAAGGACAGACGCCTCTTCGATATATGGCGGGTTGCACAAGATGAGATCGAACAATCCATCGACCCCTTCAGCCCAATTGCCTGCATGAAACGCGGCGCGGTCCGCGAGGCCGTTCTGGCGGGCATTCTCGGTCGCAATCGCCAGCGCCGTCGCCGAACGGTCGATGCCCTGCCCCATAGCCTCCGGAAATTCCGACAAGGCCGCGAGCAGAAGCGCACCCGATCCGGTCCCCAGATCAAGAATTGAGCGTGGCGGCACAGCGCCAAAATGACGAAGTGCGGCCTCTATCAGCGTCTCGCTGTCAGGGCGTGGAATGAGCACACCCGGCGCAACCATTAAGCGCAGGCTCCAGAAATCGCGTATGCCCGTGATATAGGCGACTGGCTCCGAGGCGAGCCGACGCGCGATCAAGCCATCGAATGCGGCGGGAGCTTCACCATCAAGATGATGCAACAGCAGCGTGTTGCGATCACACCCCAGCGCAAACGCTGCCAGCAATTCTGCATCCAGACGCGGCGTATCGCTGACGCCCTCAAGGCGCTGTGCAGCGCCTCTCAGCGCCTCACGCAGCGTCATCCAGCCCTGCCAGCCGTTCCGCCTGATCCGCCGTTATGAGTGCGCCGATAAGCTCGTCCATCTGGCCCATCAGGATTTCCGGCAGGCGATGCAGCGTCAGGTTGATGCGGTGATCGGTCACGCGCCCCTGCGGGAAATTATAGGTGCGGATGCGCTCGGAACGGTCTCCCGATCCGACCATCGATTTGCGCGCGCCTGATCGCTCGGCATGCAGCTTTTCACGCTCGCGCTCGTAAAGACGCGTGCGCAGAACCTGCATGGCCTTGGCGCGGTTCTTGTGCTGCGAGCGTTCATCCTGCTGAATGACCACGAGCCCGGTTGGAATATGGGTGATGCGCACCGCGCTGTCCGTGGTGTTGACCCCCTGCCCGCCCGGCCCTGATGCGCGGTAGATGTCGATGCGCAGATCCTTGTCTTCGATCTGGACATCGACTTCTTCGGCTTCGGGAAGAACCGCGACGGTTGCCGCTGACGTGTGGATGCGTCCGCCGCTTTCAGTTGCGGGCACGCGCTGAACGCGGTGCACGCCCGATTCAAACTTCAGCTTGGCGAACACGCCCTGCCCCGTGATCGACGCAACGACTTCCTTATAGCCCCCCATTTCGGACTCGCTTGCCGATATGAGTTCGACCTTCCAGCCCTGTGCTTCGGCATACCGCTGATACATGCGGAACAAGTCGCCCGCGAAGAGTGCGGCTTCATCGCCACCGGTTCCAGCGCGCAATTCCAGCATGGCGGAACGCTCGTCCGCTGCGTCCTTGGGCAGCAGGCGGATTGCCATGTCGCGCTCTGCCTCTGGCAGACGCTCGCGAACGGTCACCAGTTCTTCCTCGGCCATTTCACGCATGTCGGGGTCTGCAAGCATGGCTTCCAGTTCCACCAGATCCGCGCGCAGCTTCTGAAGTTCGGCAGCCGCCGTCGCCACCGGCTCAACCTCGGCATATTCCTTCGACAGGGCAACGAAGCGCTCGGGCGCAAGCTCACCGGAGGCAAGCTGTGCCTGCACCTCATCGCGCCGCGCGAGAATGGCGGCGATGCGATCTTCGGAAATGGTCGTCATTTGCTGAGAGCTTCCACCAGTCCGGAAAGCGCAACGGCGGCTTGCTCCCCCGTCGTCAGGTTTTTGAGGCTCGCTTCGCCACGCGCGAGCTCATCATCGCCGATGATAATGGCATGGCGTGCCTGCCAGTCATTCGCCTTCTGCATCCGCTTTTTCATATTGCCCTTATAGGTCATGTCTGCGGAGAGACCTGCCCGGCGCAATTGCGCGAGAATGCCTGTCGCTGCGAGTTGCGCCGCGTCACCCATAGGCACCAGCGCAACATCGATGGACGGTGCAGCGGGCGCATCAAGAAGCATCGCAAGGCGCTCAATCCCTGCCGCCCAGCCAACCGCAGGCGTAGCCGGGCCGCCAAGGCTTTCCATCAACCCGTCATAGCGGCCTCCACCCAGCACCGTGCCCTGCGCGCCGAGGCGATCCGTTACGAACTCGAAAGCGGTATGGCGATAATAATCAAGCCCTCGCACAAGGCGGCTGTCACGGGTCCAGGCGACACCGGCTGCAGACAAACCCTCGGTGACGCCGCCGAAAAAGTCGCGCGCTTCATCTGTGATGAACGTGTCGATGTCGGGTGCCGCATCCGCAATCGGACGGTCGCGCGGGTCTTTCGAATCGAGAATGCGCAGCGGGTTCTTCTCGAGCCGTTCGCGGCTGTCATCCGACAGCTGATCGCGATGATCGGAGAAATACTCGATGAGCGCAGCACGCCACGCCGAGCGCGTGCCAGAATCCCCCAGCGTATTGAGGTGCAGCGTCACGCCGTCCGAAATTCCCAGCTCACGCAAAAGCTGGTCTGCAAAGACGAGGAGCTCCACATCGGCTGCGGGTTCAGCTGCACCGATGATTTCGGAATCGATCTGGTGAAACTGGCGATAGCGCCCCTTTTGCGGGCGCTCATAGCGGAACAGCGGGCCATGCGTTGCCAGCTTGAGCGGCGCGAATTGCTGCCAGCCTTCGCTCAGATAAGCGCGGCAAATGCCTGCCGTGAACTCCGGGCGCAGCGTGATCGATTCCCCGCCGCGATCCTCAAAGCTGTACATTTCCTTGGAAACGACATCAGTCGTTTCCCCCAGCGAGCGCGCGAAGACCGCCGTCGGCTCGATGACAGGCACTTCCACGCGCTTGAAGCCATAGAGCCGACGAACGCGCTCAAACGTCTCCACGACGCGAACAAATCGGTCCGCCGTTTCACCCAGCATGTCCTGTGTCCCGCGAACAGGGCGGGGCGTTTCAATTTTTGCCATGGCTGCAGCCCCTATCGCCACTGGACCGTCTGCGCAAATGCTTGCATGAATGATGACAATCTAATGTCGAGGATTTGATGTCGCTGCGTTATCTTGTTGCCCCGTTCGCTCTCCTGTCCACTCTCTCTGCCGCACAGTCGATCCCGGAAGCCCGCGATGTCGCTTATCCGGGCACGATGACGCTCGAGGTCGACGCGACCGATACGGATCAGGGCATCTTCAAGGTTCACCAGATCGTCCCGGTCGTGAACGCAGGACCGATGACGCTTCTCTTTCCAGAATGGCTCCCCGGCAACCATGCCGCGCGCGGCCAAATTGAAAAGCTTGCCGGCCTTGTCATCAAGGCGAATGGCAAGGTGCTTGAGTGGAAGCGCGACGCCGTCGACGTCTATGCGTTCCACATCGACGTGCCCGCAGGCGCACGTCAGCTCGACATCAGCTTCAAATTCCTCTCGGCAACCGAACCCGATCAGGGACGCGTAGTCGTGACGCCGGACATGATGAACCTTCAGTGGCAGTCCGTATCGCTCTATCCGGCGGGATGGTTCACGCGCCGAATTCCTGTCTCGGTCAGTGTCACCTGGCCGCAGGGCTGGAAAGCGGCGACTGCGCTCCGCCCGGTATCGAATACCGGAAATCTCGTGCGCTACCAAACCGTTGACTATGAAACGCTGGTCGACTCCCCTGTCTTTGCCGGTCGGCATTTTCGTGCCGAACCGCTGTCGGCCAACGTCACGCTGAACGTCGTAGCGGACGAAGCAAAATATCTGGCGGCAACGCCCGCGCAGATCGATGCGCACAAGCGGCTTGTCGATCAGGCGACCAAGCTTTTCGGCATGACGCCGTTTGACCATTATGACTTCCTGCTGGCCCTGACGGACCAGATGGGCGGCATCGGGCTGGAGCATCATCGTTCGTCAGAAAACGGGGCCAACCCGGAATATTTCACCGACTGGAACAGCGGCCCCGGCCGCCGCAATCTCCTCGCGCATGAATTCACGCACGCATGGGCCGGAAAATATCGGCGCCCGGCAGGCCAGATCGTGCCTGACTTCCGCACGCCACTCGTGAATGACCTGTTATGGGGCTATGAAGGTCAGGATCAGTTCTGGGGATATGTGCTCGGCGCACGCTCCGGCCTCTTCACCAAGCAGGAAACGCTCGACGCGCTTGCGAACATAGCCGCGACGCAAGACATCCGCCGCGGCCGCGACTGGCGCGATCTGGAAGACACGACGCGCGACCCCATCATCACGCCCCGTCGCCCCAAAGGATGGGTCAGCTATCAGCGGAGCGAAGATTATTACAATGAAGGCCTGCTCGTATGGCTTGAGGTCGATGCCACCCTGCGCGCCCGCACGCGTGGCGAAAAAGGTATGGATGATTTCGCCAAGAGCTTCTTTGCAGGACCGGACGGCAAGTGGGAGGCGCGCGGCTTCACGCTTGAGGAGATTGCTTCAAAGCTCAACGCATTGAGCCCATATGACTGGGCAAGTTTCCTGAAGGCGCGCCTTTCAGAAAAGCAACCCAATGCACCGCTGAGCGGCCTGACACTGGGCGGCTATCGCCTGGTTTATACCAGCGAACCGACACCATTCTTCCGCGATACCGAAAAGCGCGGCGGTGAACTGAACCTCACCTTCTCCCTAGGGATGAGCGTCGGAAAGGGCGGACATGTTTCGAGCATCTTGTGGGATGGACCGGCCTTTAACGCAGGCCTGACCACCGCTGCGGAAATTGTCGCGGTCAACGGCCGCGTCTATTCGGACGAAGCCTTGCGCGAAGCCGTTACAGCGGCTGAAGGTGGCAAGGAACCCATCCGGCTGATCGTCCGCTCCGGCCAGCGCGTGCGCGAGGTGCCCGTCCAGTGGAATGGCGGCCTGCGCTATCCCCGACTGGAGCGGATTGGTCTGGGTGATGGCACCCTTGATCTATTATTGGCGCCGCGTAGCTGAAAAGCGACGAATTCCGTCATTTCTGTCTTTGCTGCGTCGCACAACCCCGCTAATCGCGCCCTCATCATGAGAATCGACCTGATCCCTGCGGGGGATAATCCGCCTGAATCGCTCAACGTGCTCATCGAAGTCCCCATCGGAGGCGAACCCGTCAAGTACGAGTTCGACAAGGCCTCCGGCGCTCTGTTCGTCGACCGCATTCTGCACACCCCAATGCGTTATCCGGCGAACTATGGTTTCGTGCCGCACACGCTGGGCGAAGATGGTGATCCGCTCGACGCGCTTGTCATTGCACGCTCCCCGATCATGCCGGGTGCCGTCATCAAGGTACGTCCGGTTGGCGTGCTGCTGATGGAAGACGATGGTGGCGGAGACGAAAAGCTCGTCACCGTGCCGCTCGACACGACGTTCCCCTATTACAGCGAAATCGGCGATCATGACGATTTGCCGCCCATCGTGACGCAGCAGATCGAACACTTCTTCACCCACTACAAGGATCTGGAGCCCGGCAAATGGGCCAAGATCAAGGGCTGGGGTGATGTGAACGACGCCAAGCGCATCATCGGCGAATGCATCGAACGCGCGCAAAAGGTCGGCTACTGATCAATCCTAGACGGCAGTCGCCTCGACATGTTCGGGGCGCTGCCGCGTTGCCAGCAGGCAACCAACAACGATGAGCGCGGCCCCGGCAATCGTCGCCGCGCTTAACGCCTCGTCAAAGACGAGCCAGCCGATGATCGCTGCCCAGATGAAGGCGGAATATTCGACCGGCACCAGCACCTGCGCCTCGGCGCGCGCATAGGCCCAGGACAAAAGCAGCACCGACACATAGGCAAGGCCAGCCGAGAGCAGGATCGCTGGCACGTGCTGAACATCCGGCACGACCGCGAGCCAAGGTGCTCCAAGCAGCATCGTCGCGAACGCAAAGACATTCATGAAGAAGGCCACCTGAACCGGCGTCGCGATCTGCGCCTGCTGGCGCTGAAGGATCAGGTTGTAGGCATAGAGAATGGCCGAGACGAAGATCGACCCAGCCCCCCAAAGCGCTTCTGCATCATGTTGTTCGCTCCCGATCCTTGCGGAAAGGATCACCCCGACGCCCGCAAGCCCCAAAAGGGAAGCAAAAACCGAGGCGCGGCTGATCTTCTCACCAAGCATGACGGCAGCGAGATAGAGTGTAATCAGAGGCGCGATGAAACTGAGCGCAATCCCCTCCGCAAGCGGAATGCGCGCGATGCCCCAGAAGAAGGTAAGCGCCATCACCGCAGCGATTGACCCGCGCAGCAGATGCAGGCGCATTGCCGCGCGCGTCGGCCATGCTCCACGCGTTGCAGCAAAGGTCGTGCCCCCGATCACCAACCCCGCGGCCTGTCGCCACAGCATCGCGTTATAGGCACCTATCGCCATCGCCAGCCCCTTCATCGCGCCATCCATCATGGAGAACAGCGCAATGCCGAAGCAGGCGACAGCAAAGGGTAGAATAGTTGATCGGGCTTGCGTGGTCACGCGGGCACCTTAGTGCCACGCCCCCATTCCGCCACCATCGATGTTGATCTTCTGGCCCGACGCATAGGCATTGGCAGGCGAGACAAACCAGACGACTGCCGCCGCAACGTCTTCCGGCACCGAGACCCGTCCAAAGGGAAAGCGCTTGTCGAGTTCATGGATGTCGTCCACGCCGGCAACTGCCTTGGCAAGGCGTTCGCCCATGTCGGACACGGTAAGGCTCGGCGCGACGATGTTCACGCGCACGCCGTTGCGCTGCTCTTCCTTTGCGAGAGTGAGCGCGAGTGCCTCACCGGCTGCCTTGCCCATATTGTAAGGCGCGCCATTGGCGGCATGACTGAGCGTCGCGACGCTTGAAATCACGACGATGTCCGAGCGATCATTCTTGCGCAGGTGCGGCAGTGCGCATTTGGACATGTAATGCGGCGCAAAGGCATGGACACGCATCACGCGCTCAAGTTCAAGCGGATCGGTATCGGCAACCGATTGGCCGCGGCTCGCGATGCCGGCATTGTTGACGAGAATTGAAAGCCCGCCAAAGTCGGTAGCGACCATCTCGACCATCGCTTCGCACGCAGCGAAGTCATCGACAGCAGCACCATAGGCCTTGGCGCGACGGCCCATCGCCTTGATTTCGGCAACGACCTTTTCGGCTTCCTCGGCTTCGCGGCGATAGTTGATCGCAACGTCCGCGCCTTCACGCGCCAGTGCAAGGGCGATGCCTCGTCCAATGCCACGCGATCCGCCCGTGACCAGCGCAATACGTCCAGCAAGCTGTCCAGAACTCACAGCATCCATCTCCCGTTCGATTTTGTCGAGCGGGTGATGAACGCTGTCAGTGATTCCGGCAAGTGCCCCTGATCAGGCAGCCAGCTTGCGCAGCACGTAGTGCAGGATGCCGCCGTTCATGAAATATTCGACTTCATTGGCGGTATCGATGCGGCACAGCGCGGTGAAGGTGAAGGTCGAGCCATCCTTGCGGGTGACTTCCACCGTCACGTCCTGACGCGGCTTGAGGTCTGCAACACCCTTGATGGTGAAGCTGTCATCGCCCGTCAGGCCAAGCGAGGTACGAGTGTCGCCATCCTTGAACTGCAGCGGCAGCACGCCCATTCCGACGAGGTTGGAGCGGTGGATGCGTTCGAAGCTTTCGACGATGACGGCGCGAACACCGAGAAGGTTCGTGCCCTTCGCGGCCCAATCGCGCGATGAGCCGGTGCCATATTCCTTGCCCGCGACGACGACCATCGGCGTGCCGTTGGCCTTGTGCTTCATCGCGACGTCGTAGATCGGGAGGACTTCTTCACCGTAGCGGCTCATGCCGCCTTCGATGCCGGGGACCATTTCATTCTTGATGCGGATGTTGGCGAAGGTGCCGCGCATCATGACTTCGTGGTGGCCGCGGCGGGCGCCGTAGGAGTTGAAGTCCGCCTTGGCGACCTGATGCTCCATAAGCCATTGACCTGCGGGCGAATCTGCCTTGATCGAACCCGCCGGCGAAATGTGGTCGGTGGTGATCGAATCGCCCAGAATGGCGAGCGGCTTGGCATCGACGATATCGGTGACCGGTGCCGGCGTCATGCTCATGCCTTCGAAATAAGGCGGGTTGGCAACATAGGTCGAGCCTGCGCGCCACTGATAGGTTTCCGAGCCCGTGACGTTGATCGCCTGCCAGTGCTCATCGCCCTTGTAGACATTGGCGTAACGCGCCTGGAACATTGCGCGGTCCATGCAGCCCGCCATCGTGCTCGCGACTTCGAGATTGGTCGGCCAGATGTCCTTCAGGAACACGTCCTGCCCGTCCTTGCCCTTGCCGATCGGCGTGGTCGTGAAGTCCTCGATGACCGTGCCCTTCAAGGCATAAGCGACGACGAGCGGCGGCGACGCAAGGAAGTTGGCGCGCACGTCAGGCGACACGCGGCCTTCAAAGTTGCGGTTGCCCGAGATGACGGCCGCCGCAACCAGCCCGTTTTCGTTGATCGCCTTCGAGATCGGCTCGGCAAGCGGACCCGAATTGCCGATGCAGGTCGTGCAGCCATAGCCGACCAGGTTGAAGCCGATATTGTCGAGGTGCGGCTGGAGGCCGGCGCGGTTCAGATAATCGGTGACGACCTGCGAGCCGGGAGCGAGCGACGTCTTGACCCAGGGCTTGGGCTTGAGGCCCAGCTCGTCGGCCTTCTTGGCGACGAGGCCTGCCGCCACCAGAACGCCGGGGTTCGAGGTGTTGGTGCACGAGGTGATCGCCGCGATCATCACGTCGCCATCGCCAATGTCGAAATCCTTGCCGTCCACGGCAACGCGCGCATTGGCCTTTTTGTAGGTTTCAGCCATGTCCTTGGCGAACACGTCATCGACCTGCGTCAGGTCAACGCGGTCCTGCGGGCGCTTGGGGCCGGCAAGCGACGGAACGACCGTCGACATGTCGAGTTCCAGCGTCGAGGAGAAGACGGCATCGGGTGCCGAAGGATCGATCCAGAAGCCCTGCTCCTTGGCATAGGCTTCCACGAGCGCAATCTGCTCTTCTTCGCGGCCCGTGAGGCGCAGATAATCAAGCGTCTTGTCGTCGATGCCGAAGAAGCCGCAGGTCGCGCCATATTCCGGCGCCATATTGGCCAGCGTCGCGCGGTCGGCAAGCGACAGCGAGGCAAGGCCGGGGCCATAATATTCAACGAAGCGGCCGACCACGCCGTGCTTGCGCAGCATGTTGGTGGCGGTGAGCACGAGGTCAGTCGCGGTCACGCCTTCCTTCAGCTCGCCCGTCAGCTTGAAGCCGACGACTTCGGGAATGAGCATCGACACCGGCTGGCCGAGCATCGCGGCTTCGGCTTCGATGCCGCCCACGCCCCAGCCGAGCACGCCAAGGCCGTTGATCATCGTCGTGTGGCTGTCGGTGCCGACGCAGGTGTCGGGATAGGCCACCGTCACGCCGTTTGCATCGGTCGAGGTCCACACCGTCTGCGCGATGTTTTCAAGGTTCACCTGATGGCAGATGCCCGTGCCCGGCGGCACTGCGTAGAAATTGTTGAGCGACTTGGAACCCCATTTCAGGAAGTCATAACGCTCCATGTTGCGCTGATATTCGATCTCGACATTCTCTTCGAAGGCCTTGGGGTGGCCGAATTCATCGACCATCACCGAGTGGTCGATGACGAGGTTGACGGGAACGAGCGGATTGATCTTCGAGGTGTCGCCACCCAGCTTGGCAATCGCATCGCGCATCGCCGCGAGATCAACGACGCAGGGAACGCCCGTGAAATCCTGCAACAGCACGCGCGCGGGGCGATACTGGATTTCATTCTGCGATTCCGTCGGGTTCTTCTGCCAATCGACCAGCGCCTGCGCGTCACCCGTGGAAACGGTGAAGCCACCATCTTCAAAGCGCAGCAGATTTTCCAGCAGCACCTTCATCGAGAAAGGCAAACGCGAGACATCGCCCAGCTTCGCTGCCGCTTTCTTGAGCGAATAATAAGCGTAGCTCTTGCCGCCCACCGTAAGCGTGTCGCGGGTGCCGAGCGTGTCCTGGCCGGTCGTTGTCATGATGCGCGTCCTCATTCGTCGCTAAGATGCCCCGCGCCGGTTGGGGAGGATGACAGATGCGCACAAGCGACCTGCCTGGACCCGGCGAAAAGCTGGTTGAAATTTCACGTGAGCCGTTGCGACGGACAGGGGGGAGAGTCAAGGGGTGGAGGCGGGTTTTGGGGCGGCTTTCGAGCACGGTCGGGACCGCCCCGCCC
>Ga0116191_1001911_pt1 | contig 16293 bp, 13 predicted proteins | sample AD_UKC111_MetaG_FD_89897 | JGI IMG/M metagenome (GOLD analysis project Ga0116191, IMG submission 89897) | Active sludge microbial communities of municipal wastewater-treating anaerobic digesters from Hong Kong - AD_UKC111_MetaG | ecosystem: Engineered > Bioreactor > Anaerobic > Digestate...
ATCCCCCAAGTCGGAAAAGAAAATCGGCAACGCGAAACGGGACGGCGTTGAAATCGTAATTCCCGCCGGAACCTTTGAAAAAGCCGTAAACGTGAGCATCGGTATAGCCGATGAAAACGAGATAGCGGCTGAGGACGGCGCGAGCTACCTTTTCTCTCCGATAGAGCTTACATCTGACGGCGGCGAGCATACGCTCGGCGAGACGGTTACGGTAAAAATAAAGCTTCCGAAGTCCGTCAGTGAGGACGATTATCTCACGATCATGGGCGCGTATTACAACGGCGAAAGATGGGAATACATACTGCCTGATGCTAAAGCGATTCAGAATGGGTATTTACAGTTCGGCACTCCACACTTCTCACGCTTCGCTGCGGTGAAGCTCGAAAAAGAAAAGGCGCTCGACAAATATGCCGAAACGATTGCAACACAGAATGTCACAGGTGTTCAGCCAAGTGAAGAGCTTACGGACTGCTTCACCCAAACGCTGGACAGTTTGGGCTTCACGGACGAGACTGTACAGGGCATTATCATGCAGAAGATTACAAAGGAACTGCATAGCTCCGCCGCGTTTATCACCAACGCGAAAAACGGAGATATCGGCGATATTGCCGGACAGGGCGCAGAGCTTGTCGCAGAGGCTATTCTGAAATCCATGAATGACAAGGTAGTTATCGAAAAGCTTAAAACATACGCCGGAGGCGCAACGTCAGGAGTTGTTGCGGCAGCTTTGGAATTATATGAGAGCGGCGACTACAAAGAGGCATCCAAAGAGTTTGTTTATGCGGCGTTGGACGTTATCCCCGCAGCAAAGCTCGGTAAGGCTGTTGTTGAGGCGACGAAGGCGGGAGTGCAGATGTGGCAGAAGTATTCCGTCGAGTGTGCATATAATATTTATCTTAAAGAAAACAAAGGCTCAGATGGAAGTGTCCCCGACGACAGTTGGTTAGTCATTTTCAACAACATGGGCAGCGGTCTTGATTTTATGCAGCGCGAATACCGCACAGCATACGCAAATGCAAGCGGTAAAACGTTGAAGGAAATCGATGCGGATAAAGCGCTTCGCGATATGCTCAACAATCAAATAGTAAATGATATTAAGCGCAGCTTCATGACCCGGTATAAAAATACGAGCGCGTTTGAAACGGAAAAGTCGCGTATCAAAGAAATGCTTGCGACCTTTGACAAATACGGACTACTTTCATGGAATAAACTGCTCGGTTTTCCTGTAGATATGGAGTTTGCGAGCAGGATAGATTCGCTGATGAAGATACGTGAGAACATCCTTAATCTTGTTGGCGGCGACCGCTCGGTGTTTGGCTCGAATGACGATGTGATTGAAGGTAACTTAGCGGAAGCCATCTATAAATGGCTGGAATGCGGCAAGGACAGAGCGAAATTCTATGACTGGATGCGCGAGAAGGGGTATCTTTTTAGCCCGAAGGAGACAATCGGTTATTGGAAGCTGGTGCGGAGCTTTGAGAATCCAGAAAACAAAGTAACACCCGATGATGAATATCGTTCTTACTCTCTCAGCGGCGGTAACGGTTCATACCGGTCAAAAGTTACGGTGCTCTGGTCAAGCTACTCAAATTATCATGATGGCGATTGCGTCGGCGAGTATGTGGAAGCTATTGCAACGTCAAGTCAACCCAAAGCAGAGTATGCCGGCGGTGAGAAAGCAACGCTTGATTTATCCATAATTCCGAATGTCTCCACTGAGATATGCGGACATTTTGACGCAAGCATATCAGGAGTAATTACTCCGGTAAACCATGACCGTCCTTTTGTAAGTTACGGAACAAATCAATCAATGTATGACATCACAGAGAAGCATACCAGAAGTTATCTGTGGATTGCTGGCGATGGACATGCCAATTATTTCGATATGAAGGTTACGGTCGGCGGCGAAATGCCGAGTGGCTCAGAAAACGGTGATAAGGTCTACATTATTGTTAGATTCTCTGGCGGACTTGCTGGTTATATAGAAACAGCTTATGAATACGAGTGGCATAAATCATAAGGAGGCCGATATGAACATTTTTAAAAAGACTGCGGTTCGTGTTGTCGCCATTATACTTGTGGCGGCTACAGCCATTACCTTGACCATTAGTTTCTTACTATTTCAAAGGGACAAAGTATCTTCTTCGGGCACTGCCTACGTTGATTTCGGATGCTTGCTGGAGGAGGGGGATGAAGTGACAGTTGAAAAGGTAACACCCGCTCCGGTAGATAAGGATGTGGAAATTTATGCTTTTGACTTCCGCCTTTCCTCCGGGCAGCCCGACGGTGCCATTGAAATCATTATTCCTTATAGTGATAAAGGACTGAAGGAAGAGGAAGAGCTACTTTCGGTCTGCGGCAAGTATTTAAACCAAGAGACGAATGAGTGGGAGGATGTTTTCTACACGGTGGACACAGAAGCCAATAAGGTACATATTATAACAAATCACCTTTCCACCTACGGCGTATTCAAGATTACCAATCCCGGCAAACGCAGCGAATACATCTCTGAAGTCAACGTCTATGCCGCATACATGACTGATTCTCGGGCAAGGGCAATAGTACAGGCCTTTGCCGAGCAAAGCGATTCATGGCAGGAGAATGCTGCCGCCGCTTTTTTGGAAACCACCGATACGCTCAGATATTTTGCTGCCGCTAATGCACATACCTTTTTTTCACTGGGAGAAGCGTATGATGCTTGGGTAACCAAACCCTTTCAAAATTTCATGTCGGGCCTTGGTGTCAGCACCGCCTGCGCACAACTGGCCTGCAATGCTTACAACAACGGTTTTCGATCTGCCGAAACGACTTTCACCGCCGTAAAATCCAGTCTGGACATTGCGATTAATTTTGCAACACCTTCTATCAAGCTGGCATATTTAAGTGTCGGGATGATTGATCTTGCTTTATCCGATGTTCAAACTTTTGCGGTAGCCAATAAATACAAAAGCACGAAAAACATGTATGACGCTTACTATAAACGCAAAGAAAATAGCCGGGCTCTGAACGATTGGCGAACGCTTTTTGAATCATATTATAAAAAGAACAAGGATAATCCGCAGCTGGTACTGGACATGATGAGAGCGGAAATCGACCGTTATGTAAATGAATATTGGACTGTTGCGGGGACAGATTGGGAATCCTGGATTGATGCCTATGAAAAAAACGGGAAATTGTCAAAATACCCGTGGCCCGTGAAAAAAGACAGAGAAAATATTTCGGCGATTCATAAATCACAGCTTTATGAATATTTAAACTCGGTATTCCGCACAATGTGCCGAAATATGTATTTGGACAGCTTAATTGAACGAGAAAAGGAATACAACAAATTAGCTGATTTTTATAATACGAAGTTTTCAATTATAATTCAGGAAGATAAGGACAAAGGTGAGAAATCCACCTGGGCGGGCTGTTACGCGCGTTTAGCACCCCTTTCCTCTACGGCCGATCCATCATCGTGGACGGGCAAATTAAACAGCGACGGCGGCGGCACAATAACCTTCACCCTGCTGGCGCACCTTAAAGCAGGTTTTCCGATGACACTGGAGCTGTATCGGACATCTGCCGATATAAAAAGCGGCAAAAAGCTGAAATCTGTAACCTTAAAGTCTTTCTCCGAAAACACTCAGACAGTAGTATTGGAACCTCGGAAAGTGAACCAAACCGAAGAAACTGAACCAGCCTCAAGTGAAGACACCGATAGCAGCACCCCGACAAGCGTTCCTCCCGTTACAAAGGAACCGGTTAAGGAGGCAAATCCATGGTACGATGCCACCATAGTATCATTAGATAACACCAATCCAAAGGCTTTTGCCGGCTGGTATGCTGTACTCGAATATCCGAAGGATATGCATGTTGAACTGGAAGATATGCTTGCGATGTTCGATAACACAGGCAAATGCATACTCCGCTTTCAAAAATCTGATTATGAGGCGTTGGAATCACCGTCAAAAATCTGGCTTTATCAATATAAAGAGGACTTGCTGAGCAAAAAGAAGCCAGATGTGATAGCCAGCTTTTCCCTCTCAGGGTCCTATTCGGGTGAATATTCCGGCGAACCGTTATATACTATCCTTGTTAAAGCTAAGCCAAAAGGAAATAAGGACGATATACTTAACAGCATTTCCGGGGATTATTCCTCTTATATGATCCGAGCTGAATTGTTTATTCCGGGAGAAGGCATGATGCAAATAGATAAAAAAGAGGACTACGAACCTTGGGAAAAGCCCTCTGCCGAGGTATGGTTACATTACAACGGACCAAGCTTGACTCTGAAAAGTTACAGCGACCCTTATCTGACTGAGCATGTTCTGGAAAAATTCAGTGATACACGCTATGAAATTACTTACCAAAACGGCACTACGACTGTTACTCACACCGTTGAAATCATATCAGTGGGACACAGAGCCAAATACACATTCCTGAGTGAAACAGAGGGTGGTCAAAGAAATCTCAGCGTATATATTCTGGAGAAAAAATAACGAAGGATGTGTTTTACATTGGCTAAAAAAAACGATAAAATCCCAATAGTTATACGCATCCTGATTTGCGCCGTTTTGCTCTTTGCCGCATACAACAGCCTTTCTACGCTGGCGCTTGGGCTTTGGGGCGATACTGTAATGGGCACAATAGACAGCTATGACAGCAGACTTGATAATACGAATGCGGGAGAAAACCGTTCCCGCACCGTTTCAAAAGGCTACTATTTTAATGTTAACGGCAAAGAATATAAGGGCTATGTGATATATCTCAGCGATGAATCATGGCCTCGGTTAGATGAAGGTGAAACACGAACAGAACGCATTCGGTACTTCTCTTTTATACCCTATATTAACAAGCCTTCTATGCTTGCCGATTTTGACGAGATGGGTGTTCGTGGACTTCTTTATCATGCGTCTGTCCCAGTAGGCTGCTTGTTTTTGTTTCTCCTTGTCACCGGTCGGTTGAAACGACACTGGCGGCTTTGCAAAATAACCAAACCATAAGACAATTTAACAAACATAGCAAAACTGCCAGGCAAAACCCTCGGCAGTTTTCACATTTATGCGTTGAATAAAAGAATAATTTGCTGTATAATAAACCCATATCAACCTCAGGTTGATTTATTATGAAAATCTTTAATCTATGATGTATGGGATTTGATTCCGGTTGCTGATAGAATAAGAGTATCAATTTCAAAGGAGCAAATAACATGGTAGATAATTATAAAATCGGTAACCGGATAGCGTTGCTTCGCAGAGAAAAAGGATTGACAGGCGAAAAATTCGCGGAAGCGTTGGGCGTTTCACCACAGGCAGTTTCCAAATGGGAAAACGGAAAGTGTCTGCCCGAAACCGCCCTGCTTCCTGCTATCGCCAATCTGTTGGGTACATCCATCGACTCCATTTTAATCCCGCAGGAGCTTGTGATCCTCGACGCGAAATACACATGCGGCGACGGTTATATCGTTATAACGGATGCGTTAAACCATGCCGTCGACGGAAATAAATTGAAATTTAAAGCGGAATGTCCCATCGGCGGTCATTCCGTTGAAGGACCAGCTGTGTTCGTAATGACGGTTAAATATCAAACGCCGGACGGCACATATTACGCTTTTGTGCCCCAGGGCGAAACTTTGGAATTGGATTTGGAATCCAAAGGATACGCCGCAAAGAACAAGTTTGAAATTGTCGGCGCTTATTACGGAATCGGTAATGAATATAAATCCGTAATGCAGAAGATGGAGCATTACGAGTATTTCAAATGGAATGAAATCCATGTCAATCACGAAACATTCCCGTCGTCACCCGGCGTTGATGAATCGGAATACTTAACATTGATTTATATGAACCGCACCGGAATCCATGTGGTAAGCTGCGAGGAAAACGGTATCTTGTGTTATACCGATGATCGTACCGGACTGTATCTGAAAGACACAACCTCTTGCATTCTCTCTGATTTTATGGTACTTGAATGGGGTGCGAACAATACAATGCCCTGTACTTGGGCGGGAGCGTTATATGCAGCTTTGAAATTCATGGGCGAAGCCTACACCTATGAGCAAATTATGGGTATGTCCGGAGCCTGTTACCGCATTGTTTTCTGCGAGGTCTGGGATTGGAGTGCGTTGGACGCGCTTGTAGCGTTTTCATACGATATGCCGTTATACGACGCCATCGGATATGAACCTGTATGGGCATGCAGACTTGAAAAGGATGAGCGCATAACGGAGCGGCACCGGATCGTCGCTGACATCCTGCGCGGGAAGCCAGTTGTCGCTATCAATTTACGCGTCGCGCCGGAATGGGGCGTGATAACCGGATACAGCGATAACGGAAAGACTCTTTATTGCCGCACATATTTTGACGGCGATAAACTTAACGAAAACAAGGATTACCTGGAAACAGAAAATTGGCCGTTCTTGATAACACACTTCGGCGAAAAGCGTGAGAAACCGTCCGCAACCGTTATCCTGACCGCATCACTCCGCGCTTTGGTAGAGTCATTTGAAGCGCCGCCCAGGGATGGCTATTTTCAAGGCAAACAAGGATATGAAAAATGGATTGAGGGATTGCGAAACGATAGTATATGGAGCGATCAATGCCCTCAGCATGACATCGGCCGCAGATTTGACGTTCATTTGTCGACCGTGTATCAATTAGTGGATGCCCGGAATTGTGCCGCCGTTTTTCTTACGGAATGCCTCGACTTCACAGACAAAAATGTATCAGGATTATTAAACGAAATGTCTGATGCATACCGCACTTTCACAAAAAAGTTAAATACATTTAAAGAGGGATTGTTGCAAAAAGGAGCTTCGTGCTTCACAGAACCGACAAACGGACGAGCCGTTCGGGAAGAACAGGCTGTACTTCTTGAATCAGCCCTGCAGGTAGAACTGAAGAATGTCGAGATAGCAAAAAAGATCATTAAGCTGTTGGAAGAGAAAACTACAGAAAAGATAAAACAAAACCGTTTCAATGATTTGCTCCTTAACACGATTCCCGATTTATTATATCAAGAAGAAATAAACTCGAAGTATGTCTGCGGATCAAATTATGATGAAGATAACGACGACGGAGTATATATCCGTAATAATTATCCAGCAATTTTACAAGTGGCAGCAGAGTGGCATACTGAATTTTGGGAAAATCATGACGCTTTTGGTCGGGTCGGCCTTGATTGGCGGTTTGAAACCAAAGAGAACTTGCTGTCGCATATCAGCATGATGGAAAAGGACTTTAAGAAATACCGGAAGAACGAAGAATCCAGTAAAATCCCGAAAGTATGGGAATTTGATGAGCATATTTTTGAAAATCACATCACCCCACAGCAGCTCGATTATTTTTCGGATGCCATCGAACGGTTGAAAAATGAGTATTGGGATTTGGTCGAATCACGGTTTCATACAGGCAAGAACATCACGGTGATTCACGGCGATATGAATCCATGCACGGCGAATGTTTCAAAGTCTGCTGATAAAACCGTAAAGTTCGACGGACTTCAAGCGGTGCGAATGGGCTTGCCTACGGAGGACTTGGCAATGCTGATTGCGCTCCATATTGAGCCGCACAAGCAAAAGGCACAGCCTTTGTTGGATTTCTATTATCGCTGCCTTTGCGAGGGTGTAACGGATTATTCCTACGAAGCATTTATGAATGATTATGAAATCTCCGTCATGGAAAATATGTTTTTTACAATCCGGCTGATCAATCGTGGCATATTTGACTTCAAGATGAGGGATAAAGCAATCCGGGCGTTTGAAACTTTCGTGTTGGAAGGGAGAATTTCATGACCTCACAAAAAAACCGCCTAATGTCCCTGCTGGAAATGCTTAACTGCGAAACCGACGAGGAACATCCAATCACTGTCGCGGAAATTATTGATTGTTTAAATACCGAGGGTTTTACCGCCACGCGAAAAACAGTTGCCAAAGACATCGACACTCTGCTGGCGCATGGTGTCGATGTTGTATGCAATAAGAGCAGGCAGAATCAATACTTTATCGGCGACCGCACGTTTGAATTACCTGAGTTAACCCTTTTGGTTGATGCTGTACAAGCTGCAAAATTTATATCGGTCAAGCAAAGCCAGACGCTGATTGAAAAGTTGTCCACGCTGACAAGCGTACATAATGCCAACAGATTGAATCGGCAGCTTTATGTGGAGAAACAAGTCAAATCCGCCAATGAAAAGCTGTTTTATACGGTAGACATCTTACAAACCGCTATACAAGCCAAACGACAAGTGCAGTTTCAGTATTACGAATACACGGCGGATAAGAAAAAAGTCCTCAAGCACGACGGCAAGGTTTACAATTTTAGTCCCTACGCTCTAATGTGGAACAACGATAGTTATTATGTACTGGGCTATTCTGAAAGCCATAACAAGGTAGTTAAGTTTCGGTTAGATAGAATGACAACGCCCAAACTGACCGAGCTTGCCGTTGCTCCCAAACCAAAGGACTTCCGTGTGGAAGAATACTGCAAGTCGGTCTTTCAAATGTTCGATGAGAAAACCCGCACTATTACCTTGCGCTGTGAAAACTGCCTGATGAAATCCCTGATTGACCGTTTTGGCATAAAGATTAAAACGGAAATTATAGATGAAAAACATTTTACCGCCGTATTGGATGTATCCGTCAGTCCCACTTTTTTCGGTTGGGTAGTCGGGTTCGGCGGAAGGATGGCGATTGCCGCACCGGAGGATGTGAAAGAGCGGTATGTTGAGCTTTTAGAGGGGATCGTTGAAAAGACTACGAAATAATAATATAAACGTAAAACCATATGAAAATATTTTTTTGAAATCAGAAAAATTTCCAATGAAATCGACTTTTATTGCACTTTATAAACGGGAGGTGAAAAAAGTGGACTATGAGCGTATTACCGAGATGCTTGACAAGACTTTCGCATGGTCGGTTGCCCGTACCTTTTCGCGAGAGGAAGCGGAAGAGCTGACACAGGAAATTTTGTTTCAGGCTCTTAAAAGCATCAGTGAACTTCGGGACGATAATAAATTTGAACCGTGGTTTTGGCGTCTTGCCAGTATAACGTTAAAAGTTTTTAAACGAGGCAAGGCAAAAAATCGAAGCATAATGTCATTTGACGAAGTAACAGCTTTGGTGTTTGAAGATGATTATAATTTTGAATCCGATGAAGAATATCAAAATTTGCGCCGCAGTATCGCTCAAATGTCCGCCGCTTATCGGGATATTATTGTGATGCATTATTATGACAATTTATCCTGCAAAGCTATCTCTCAAAAACTCAGCATGCCAGAAGGCACGGTTATGTATCGTCTTTCAATGGCACGAAATAAAATTAAAGAGGGGTGCAATCAAATGAACGAAATAGCGCTCAAACCCGCACAGTTAAAAATCCGCATTCATGGAGAAGGCAACTATAATGGCGAAGACAGACCATTTCCATGGCAGTATATTGATGATGCGCTGTCGCAAAACATCTTGTGGTACTCGTACCGTGAACCCAAAACGGTGGAAGAACTATCTTCGCTTACCGGTGTACCTGCTTTTTATATTGAGGATAGAATTGATAACCTTATCAAACGGGAAGCGGTTATCCAACCGAAAAAGAAAACGGTGCAAGCTAATTTTCTCATTTTTGATAAGGAAATAAACGCTTATGCCCCTGCCCATTCCGGCGATTTTGCCACCGCCGTATCTGAAGAATTTTATCGGTTATCTCTCCAACTTGCCGAAAAAGTGCTTTCGTCAGGCTTACAAATTTCAAATCGTAGTATGGGTGAGTTTCAATGTCTGTTATCGGTCATGCTGCTGGATAAATTTGTGCCTGATTACAGACCTACCGAATACAAACGATTTGCAACACGATACGACGGCGGGCGATGGGAGTATACTGGGTTTTATAATGATGGCTCGTGCGGCGGCGATGTGGGTATCAGCATGGAAAAATCTATGAACAATTTTGAAAACGGAAAGCTTGCGCATTATTCATATCATTTTGCGCCGTTTGCTTACCGAAAGATGATGTTCAGTCATGAGATTGATGTCTGTCAAGCCGTCCTCCAAGGGCTTGAGTTGTCAGAGGCGCAAAAAGAAACTGCCGCAAAACTCATTGCGGATGGGTATCTTGCAAAGGACGAATCGGGCAAGATCGTTTGTGCCGTTCCGGTGTTCACCAAAGAGCAATATGATTTGTTCCTCGCCTCGGTGAAAACGATCTTTGCTGAATTTCTACCGTTTTACGCGGAAGAAGTCAAGAAATATTTAGATGGCTACATGAAACTGTTCCCGAAGCATCTCAAAGATGCAACCGAGCGAAACGGATTTCATGTATTTGTCGCGATATTTAAGGCGGTTGCAGCCAACTGGCTGAGAAGCGGAAAGATTAACATCCCAAATGGCGCAGTATGCGACGCTTTAATTATGATGTGAGCTGTTTCATTGAGTTTCAGTATCATTCATCCTCCTGTCGGCGTATTCCCTAAAACCGCATAAACAAAGACTTTCCATATCTTCAAAACAACGAGGTGGGTAAAATATTACCCGCCTCGTTTCAAATTAACAAAAATCTATTGTAATACTGTTCAGTTTGAATTATAATATTCTCAGGAATTAATTGGAACTGAACACCTGAAAGGCGATGGCTTAAAAATGGATACTGAACAGACCTTTGGCACGTTTATAAGGTCAAAACGCGTGAACTTAGACCCGTATATCTCGCTTCGTAAAATGGCGGAGCTGCTTGAAATCTCCCCGGTATATATGAGCAACATCGAATCGGGTCGTAATCCAGCTCCGAAGGACAACATACTGGAGCATTTGTCAGAGCTTTTACACCTTACCAAACAGGAGCGGGAGCGGATGTATGAGCTGGCGGCTAAGTCAAAGACATTCACAGCAGTCCCCGGCGATTTGCCGGAATATATTTCATCGAATGAATACGCCCGAATCGCCCTGCGCGTCGCAAAGGATGTTGACGCCACGGATAAGGAGTGGATAGAGTTTATTGAAAGACTCAAAAAGCGGGCGATAAAGGAGGATGGGACGGAATGAACCCACGTCATTACTATACCGGAACGTTGGAAAGTATCGCTCGCCATATCATTACCCAATATGATGGTTCCCTTCTCAACACTCCCGCACCTATCCCTGTGGAAGTCATCATGGAAAAAACATATGGATTGAAGCTGGATTTTCAGTTTATTCGCAATAACGGACGGGTTTTGGGAGAAACCGTCTTTGAGGATGCGGTCATTCCGATTTATGATCGCGAAAATAACGAGGGGTACAAGCTGATTCCAGTAGAAGCCGGAACGGTTATCGTGGACGCAAGTCTGTTGAATTGCCGGGGCGATGGGCGTTTCCGCTACACCTGTGCCCATGAGCTTGCTCATTGGATCATCCATAAGGAGCTATATACAGGGTCCGGCGAAACCGCGTCCATGACCAAAGCGGCGCGAAGCTCGGAGACCGATAAGGCGATTGAATGGCAGGCTGACCGTTTAGGCAGTTATCTTTTAATGCCGAAGGGGGTTGTCAAGATGGCGTTTTACCGCAACCGAGGTAGTCAGAATATTATTGATACCCTCGCCTTGTTGTTTGCCGTGTCCCGGCAGGCTATGAGTATCCGTCTAAAAGAAATGGGCTTGCTCTCATGAGCGGCACATTTTTTTAACCACACTGTTCAGTTTGAACTAAACATTACTAAAAGAGAGGATTGACAAAATGAGCCGTCAACGCACCGTTGCACAAAATTATGTTTTTTGCCCCATCTGCGGCAAAGGAAAAATAATCATGGAAAATCCCGATTCCGATGATGTTCCGTTACGGCTGATCCTGCCAAAAAGCAAGAAAAAAGCCCATTGGTATATCAAATGCACTGTCTGTAAAAGTCAGATTGGGATAGCACCTAAAAACTAATTTAGCAAATATCGCTCGGCCCGATCCCGCGGAACCTGTCTTTGGATAGTCAAAGACTGTCAGTAAAACGAGCTTATCATACTTCGTCAAGCGCACCACTCCGCGCCAAATACGGCGCGATGCAGTCGGAGCCTTACAGGTAGCTTTTTAGCTATGTGTAAGGCTCCCTTTTTTTGTCCTTCCGAGCTAAACAGCGGAAAGGACTTTTTATGTTTTACGGTAGGTGGCAGTGCCAGATCGCCAAGTACCCCTGACCTCCGATTTTTGATTCCACTATCAAAAATCAAATTTTCGGAGGTTAGAAAGATGAAAAATTACCGTGACAGCGATTATGCTACCAATAAATACGCGGAAGGAATCGTTTACCGCTTTGTTGATCAGAAAGTTGAAATTACGCTGGAGGACTACTTACGGGAAAATCCCGGCAAGAGCAAAGCTGATTTCACAGAACTCAAGGCCCTGTCGGACGAGATGTATTTTCGGCAAGACAGGAGCGATAACGCCCAAAGCAAAAAAACTGTGTCACTTCATGCGCTGGAGGAAACGGCACTGTGCGCGTCGGTTTCTCCCGAAGATATCTACATTGGCGATGAAACTAAATTAAACCAGATGCAAAAGGTGAAAAAAGCCCTGAGCAAGCTAACGGATATTCAGCGAAAGCGGTATCTTCTATACACCGTTCAGGGGCTTTCCACATGGCAGATTGCCGACCTTGAAGGAACAAATCAGAAGTCTGTATATGAATCTTTGCAGGCAGCGGAAAAGAAAATCAGAAAATTTTTAGCGAGTGATTAAAAACACCCCCTCAAAACGGCTTTGAAAGTGCGTTAGGTGAGAGGGTTGGAATCCTCTTGTGGGAAAGGTGGCTTTTAACAGGCCACCGTCCTCCAAAATTAAATAAATCAATCGTCAAACACATTCTCTTTTCCGAAAGCCCATCGGATGGTGCGCCATGACCCCCTGCAAGGGGTGAGCGTCAACACCTGACCGAAACTGCCGGTTCCCCCGCGGGGATTATGGTTATCCGGCAAGGCGACGACCGGGAAAGGGGTAGGTACTCCGGCCCAGCCACAGTCCGAGCGTTGAAGCGGATTTTCCATCCGTGAGCCGTCGCAGGCAATGGGGGTCGCTCGGCATAAGAATGCGGAGGGGTGGAACTCCCGTGGAGCGGTTTACCAGCCGCCGTTTGATGATTCCCTGCAAGCGTGAGGGACATTGAGGATAAATATCGCGCTTTAAATATAAGACAAAAGCGACATAGCAAGAGATTGAGGTTTTTACAGCCTCCCACATCTCCATAAGCCTTGTCGCTTGTGTCTACATACCCATCGAACAAAAGAGGTGAATTTTATGATCCTTGATATAAAACGCGGTGACCTGTATTACGCCCATTTAGACCCGGTAGTCGGAAGCGAACAAAATGGATTTCGCCCGGTATTGATATTGTCTAATGATATCGGCAACCGGCACAGCCCGACTGTGGTAGTTGCCGCCATTACAGGTAAGCCCAAAAAGATGGATATGCCCACCCATTATTATCTACCTGCTGGGAATGGGCTTGATATTCCGTCCGTAGTGTTGCTGGAACAAATACGGACGATTGATAAATGCCGATTAGATGATTACATTGGACGGCTGGATAAAACGACAATGAAAGGAATTGACCGTGCTTTGGCGGTCAGCATGGGGCTTGAAAATGAAAAAGAACCGGAAAAGTAAGCATGGCGATGTCATGCTGATTACTCTATGCGCCCGTTGTGTGGCACAGTTTTATAATTCCCCCGATCACATTGTCCGCAGAGCGAACCCGAATCAGAAGATCAAAGAACTTTGTTGCTATTGCTCTTGCAAAAATGGTTACGACTATAAAATTCAAAGGAAGGTGAAGTAGATGGATAACATCACAAAGGAAACCCGCCGTGAAAGCTATCATTCAGTTTTAACTACCCTTACGGAACGGCAGAAAACCATTTTAACAATATTAAAGGATTGCGGCGATATGACCGCACAGGAGATTGCTACCGAACTTCACAGACGCGGTATCATGCCTACCGACGAACGCAATTTTTCAGCGCCTCGCTTGACGGAGCTGGCTGATAAAGAGCTGATTCAAGCGATTGGAAAGAAAATCTGTAGCAAGACAGGCAGAAAGGTTTCGGTTTGGTCGGTTATAAAGAAGGTTAACTGCAATTAGTAAAAAAATACAAACTTATCTTTGAAATGAATCCAGAAAAAAACAATGCAAAAGAGATCAAGTGCGGTGAGGAGGATATGCCTATGAGCCAATGCCAGACAATTTCATCACCCAGCCAACTCCATGTTATAACCGTTGACGGAGCAACCTACGAAGTAATCTCTAATTATAAAGGAGATATTTCACTTTTCGATTTGTTTAAGCAGATGATAAAACGGGACATGGAACGACAGGGAAAATAAACGGAGGGCGTCGCAGAAGCGGCGTCTTTTACATATATAAGAACCTGATCCGCCAACGAAATCAAAGACTTCGAGCGGGTTCCCCAGAACCTTGTTATTTCATATATAAAGCGAAACAGCGACAAAAACGATTTTGCAGAGTTGAATTATTCATGCTTTTAGAGTACAATAAAACTGCAATAAGTCGTTTGCTTTGCTGTTGGAAAGGAGTAAGTTTTGATAAAACAGCAAACAAATATGGCGGCAATCTATAAGAGGTTGAGTCGCGACGACGGCGGGGACGCAGAAAGCAACAGCATTGTTACACAAGGACAGATGCTTCGTAGATATGCAAAAGAGCAGGGTTTTACGGTGTATGACGAATATACCGACGACGGGATCAGCGGTACGACCTTTGACCGACCTGACTTCAAGCGCATGGTGCGTGATATTGAGGACGGTAAAATCGGGATCGTTCTGTGCAAGGATTTATCAAGGCTTGGCAGAAACAACGCATTGGTCGCATATTACACGGAAATTTTCTTCCCTGATAATGATGTACGCTTTATATGTACTTCGGAAGGTATCGACACTTTTAAGGGAGACAATGAGATAATGCCCTTCAAGTCGGTCATCAACGAGTACTACGCCAGAGATATTTCCCGCAAGGTTCGGTCAGCCTATCACACAAAGGCATTGAACGGTGATTTTACAGCTGCTTTTGCACCGTATGGGTATTTGAAAGACCCTGTAAACAAGCATCGTCTTATAATAGACGAAGAAACTGCCTCGATCGTTAAAAAGATTTTTCAAATGGCATCCGAAGGACTAACGCCGTTCAAGATTGCCAAGCAGTTATCGAATGATAAAATACTTACGCCGAGAGCGTATCTTTCCCATCGGTTTGGAAAGTATCAAAACTGCTTCCCGGCGAAATATCCGGAGGATTGGAGCAACTCCACCATTATGGCAATTCTGCAAAACCGCGCATATTTAGGACACATGGTAGGAAATAAAACCACAACGAAATCCTTTAAAAACCGCAAACAGGTGCCAATACCCGAAGCGGAGTGGATCGAAATTCAAAATACCCATCCGCAACTTGTAGATGAATACCTATTTGATACGGCTCAAAAGGTTGTGCGAGTGAAAAAACGTGAAAACAGCACGGGTGTACCCAATATTTTCGCCGGACTTCTGAAATGTTCGGATTGTGGTGCGAGTTTGGGATATGTGAAGGGCAAAACCGAGGGACATCAGGGAGCGTATAACTGCAATGTCTACCGCAAGAAGAATTTACGGTATTGTACCGCTCACTATATCACGCACAAGGCTTTGTATCATTTGGTGTTTGAGGACATTAAGCGTAACGCGCGGATTGCCAAGCAGTATGAGGGTGAGCTTTCCGAGTACGCAAAAAAAGTGGCAAGTGGAAATGATAACGGGAAATTCAAGCGACTGCTAAAGGAACTTGATAAGCTAAAACAGCGCGACAGCGAATTGGATACCATCATCAAGAAGCTGTTTGAACAAAATGCGCTGGGGGTTATCTCAGACGAACGGTTCATTTCCATGTCGGCAGAGTATGAGGTTGAGCAAAAGAAAAGTGCGGAACGTATTGCCGAACTGCAAGCACAGCTTGAAAAACGAGATTCCGAAGGAAACAACACAACCAAATTTCTGAACGCCGTCCGCAAATACTCGGAAATCGACGAGCTGGACGCTGCTGTCCTCAATGATCTAATAGACAGTATCGTAGTTTATAATGCCGAGGGCAGGAGCCGGAAAAACCGTAAACAGAAAGTGGAGATAAATTACAAATTTATTGGGATTATGCAGGCTGAACAGCCAAAAGTGCAGTCTAACGAAGAAATGGGCGCTGTATAAAAAACCGTGTAAATGGCAATAATCTCCATGAAGAAGAGGAGATGAGTCAGATGCATGAAAAAGCAAAAGAACTAATAGCCCTGTTAGCTTCGGAATGCGGGAATCTGGAG
>Ga0116191_1001919_pt1 | contig 16254 bp, 24 predicted proteins | sample AD_UKC111_MetaG_FD_89897 | JGI IMG/M metagenome (GOLD analysis project Ga0116191, IMG submission 89897) | Active sludge microbial communities of municipal wastewater-treating anaerobic digesters from Hong Kong - AD_UKC111_MetaG | ecosystem: Engineered > Bioreactor > Anaerobic > Digestate...
AACAATATATGGAAATAATGAAATTAATGCAATATCCGCATAAGCATAATTAGGGGCCATGCTAAATCTAGTTTTACAAATACTATCAAATAAAATTAAAAGCGGTCCATCTTGTGTACTTTTTAATTGTAAAATATCTTCTTTATTAGCCCCACAATTCATTAAAAACTCTTCAACTAATGTTTCAAGTTTAATACTAGAACCTATGGAATTTGACATTACATCACATCCTTACGATTAAAATAAGCATCTTGAATAATTTGTGGGGACACTTCATTAGGGTCGCCGTTTGGAAGAGTTGCTATGGATAGTTTATAATCCCCACTTAAAGCAATAACGGCTGAAGAGATAGCTTTAGCAATATCCGGATCTTTATCAGGAGAATCGAACATCAGTACAACTTCTTTTAAATTTAAAGATTTCAACAAATCTGCTTTATGAGAACTGATATGTTTTCCAAAATTACCAACAACTCCTACAAAAGGCAAAGCTTTTGAAGCTGATATACTGTCAAATACGCCTTCTGTAATAATTAAAGTATCCTTACCGGCTGCTAAATCCCAATTATAAAACACTTTTTGAGATGGAAATCCAGGGGTGAACTTGTACTTGGGAATTACATTGTACAACATTCGGTCTACTTTACCCACTAAAGTGTAATTGAAATAAATTGGAATAACAATTCTATCTGTAAATGCACCAAACGTTTTAAATTTCCATTTTTGAATTAAAGCTATATCCAAAGCATTTCGTCTAACCAAGTAGGCTACTGCCAGTTTAGACTTATAGATTGGAACCTCTAATTCATCAAATTCCGTGTAGGGCTTAATTACAGTAGACGATTCTACAGATAAATTCTTTGGAATTGAATCCATACCAAACTCAGTTAGATTCAATTTATGAAGTAATTGAACAGTATTGCCTTTCCATAAGCAACGAAAGCAATGCGCAAATGTTAAGTCCGGGCTAATTTGTAAAACTCGTTTGTTATCTCGATTACAGAATGGACAAGCCGCTTCCCACCATCCTGTATCCTTTTGTCGCAAATAAGGTATACGCAAAAAGTCAGGAGAAAGGGTTGAACCAAGTAAATTTACCACCCCTACCTCCCCCTTAGTCTTTTAAACGATTTCCGCCAAACATTAATTCTACATCTTCAATGGATTTATTAATTTCGGGAGTACCGTGTAAAATAGGGTATAGCCAACTAAATCCACGATAGAATTTTTCATATTTGCTGAATAAACTGACCGCTTGGTAATATCGAGCTATCATGTCTCCTCTAGATTTGTAACCAGTAAACAACTTAACCATTGGAGTTCCTTTTTTCGTTCTTTCAATTTTAAATCGAGTAGGGATGATAAAACTGTTAATATATCTCATTATGTCATACACGCAATCTAAATCGTGAATGAGATATCCTGCGGTTATAAATGCTTTGCGTTGAGTCAGATTGTCAAATGCCATATTCATTCTTGCCGGAGTAAGCAGTCGCTCTGGTGGTATACGTCCTAAATAATGCTCTTTATCTGTGTACACGCACAAACTTAAAAAATTGTACCCTTCGGAAAAGTAAAATGGAAACATCAGGTAAGGCACAACGGATGTAGCATAAACCCACAGATTACCTTGCTCTTCCCGACACAGGATAGACGAGAAACTTAAACTACCCTGAATTGAATCCTGATAGATAGGCATTATACTTCATCTGAAAAAATTGGAAACATCACAATGATTGGTTTTTGCTTTAATACATCTGGAAAGTCGATGTGTGCCCTTGCATTTTCCCAATCTGGAAAATCTAAAGAATTCACAACCATGAGTTCCAATTCATGCAAATCACCAATCGTCATAGTATTTTTCAGCATCATTTTAGGGATGTACACTATTTTTGTTTCTAAAGTTACACCCTCCTCATTAGGGTCTGATTTAAACAGATTAACGGGTATGGGCAAATACTCCAGCGCATCGAACCTTACAATCTCTCCAATCGGCATCTTAACATCCTCCTAGAATTATTTTGGCAGTACAACATAGAGGGTTAGCGTAGCAGGGGGGTCTACACCTAACCTCTACCTAATCCAATGGTAAGTATATTATACCATACATTCCATAAGCTTGTCAAGCCTTTTTTATAAGTTTATAGAAAGACAGAAAATCTACTTTTTCATCGTCATCTAAAATAAAATCAGATACGAATGTGGATAAAACGTTATCTGAAAACATGCTCATGCAAATATACGGAAAAAACAATCGAATTAATGCAAAATCTGAAAGACCAAAAGTATTGAATTCTTCAACCTCTTCTCTAACAGACATACCAGGAGCTCCAAATCCTCCACTTTTAAATATTCTAGTCAAATGTTTAGTTAACTCTTTCCATGCTTTAGCCTTAAAATTGTTTCTAGCAAGCCATTTCAAAAAGCAAATTGGAATTTCCAACTTGGGGTAATCTTCCGGCTCCATGTAAACGCATTGGTCTTTAAGTCCATCAAACTCAATAGTAAAATCATGCATAACTTTCCCCTCCTTAACTGGGTTCATACTCATTATACCATACCAGTTTATACATGTCAAGACCCAGTTTTCACTCCTTTTGAAAGCTTTAGCATATTATATTTAAATCTCAAAAAACGGTATAGATTTTATATTTTTATGTATTGTTTTTTATATTAAATATATAGTTTTTTATTATATATAATATGCGGATTTTAACAAGTTTTTGAAAAAGTCTTGACAAGTCCCCCGAAGGTATGGTATACTATACGTACATGGTGAGGAGGGGGGAGCTTTTAAGTGAGTATACCATTTATTCCGTGTATTCAGGATTTATCGGCGTCATTTTCTTATTTGGGAAATTGTCTTAGCATTAACGGGGTTTTAGGGGCTACTCCAGAGTTTAAAACGGATTTGCAGGAAGTTTTGAAAGTTGCAATGGATGAGATGTACAAGTTAAATTTAATCACAGGTTCAGATAAGAAATCTCTTGGAAATGCTTTTGATTTTAATGCGTGTATTCCAAAGTTACTGGCTCATTTATGGAACACGCATCATTTCTCTAAATTGAGTCGAGCATCATACGAAGCCATTCTGAATTTGTATATTTATAGATTTTGGCTTAAAGAGCGAATGCTCAGACGTGAATTCAAAAACAAACAGACAAAAGATGTTTTTATAGACCTTCTAAAACGCATAACTCATTCTATTATCTTATCCAAACGGTGGATGGCTCTGTATTACCCAAAACGACTACTAGATTTCACACAAACCCATTCGGTAATAAAACTGGAATTAAAGGACAGGCATGCTTACAAATTAGATTTTTCTGATTTGAATGTGTATACATGGCTATACAACGAGCACATGAGATTGCCGGATTATGTAGCTCTGTATCTTGACAACCGAGATATGCACATTGGATGCAGTTTGCTTTATCACCCATTCGTGTTGGAGGGTGATGGGAATTTACCCGCACTTGTTAAGACCAATTTTCCATTTAGCTATATCAATTATGCCCCATTTAGAGCTGGAGTGAGTATCCATTTAGGGGTGTAGTACAGTGAAGCGGTTTCTTGCGAAGGTGCGGATGCTTCGGAAGGAGCACAGTGATTTCAGGAGCAGTGCCGAAACGTGCCACTTCTGCGGCCTACACGTCAAAGAAGATATAGGGAGGGGGCGATGCGGAATGAAATACCGCCTACTGGCGATCTCGGCATGGATTCGCGGGTTGTTCTACCAGCACCCGCGTTTTCCCAAAACGCCCACGGGTTATTCATCGGTGTATAGTGGGCTGACGGACAGCGAATCCCGGTTGATGTATGAACGGCATGGCTGGATACCCTACTGTTTTGAGCGGACAAAGGGCGGGATGGTTGCCAGAATGTGGATTTGTAGGGAAGGGGGTCGTGCGGATGTTTTAGAACTTGGCGGACAACCGGGGCAAGCTTTCGCTGGACGCCCTGACGAAGGCGCGGGTTTGGCAGGATGATCGGCTTTTGGAGCATCAATAAGCACTACAAGAGAGGGATGTGAAGATGGGAAGCAAGATTGAGAAAATCGTGGAGATCGGCGGCAGCATGCACAGGATTACGAGGGATGGAGAAGGATCCCCGGGGGGCCTAGTCGCCTCGAATGCAACGAAAGGTGGGGTAGGGGCAGTGTTCTACAAGGTTCTCAACTCGGAAGGCTATTCCTGCCACGGCGGCTCCCTCAAGTGGAGCTTGCCGACGAAAAACGACGACGGCTCGTGGACTCCCGGCGAATGGATGCCAGAGATTGTGGGTCCGTTGGTGGAGTGCAAGAACGGCTACCACTTGGTCACGCTGGAACAGCTGCCGGGATGGCTAAACGAAAGGATTTTCGTGGCGGAGGTTGCCGGGGAAATTATCAAATCCTCGGACAAGGAGAAGTGGGTGGCCCGCAAGGTGCGGCTGGTCAGTGAAACCGCATGGGACGAGAGAACCGCGCGGTTGTTTGCTTGTGACTGTGCGGAACATGTGCTCCCCATCTACGAGCAGGATTACCCGGATGACAACTGTCCACGGCATGCCATCGAGGTAGCCCGTAGGTACGCTAACGGTGAAGCCACGGTGCAGGAGTTGGCAGCCGCTAGGGACGCCGCTAGGGACGCCGCTTGTCGCGACACTGGGGACGTCGCTTGGCACGCCACTGGGGACGCCGCTGGGGCCGCCGCTTGTGCAGCCGCTTGGGCCGCCGCTTGTGTAGCCGCTTGGGACGCCGCTAGGGCCGCCGCTCAGGACGCCATTGGGGCCACTAGGTACGCCGCTTGGGCCTCCGCTCAGGACGCCATTGGGGCCACTAGGTACGCCGCTTGGGCCGCCGAGCGCAAATGGCAGGCGGCCAAGCTGGCCGAATATTTGGGAATGATCCGGCATCAGTCGGAACACTCGAATTTAACGTAGACAGGCTACGCTTGGCGGGATTAGTAAAAGGGAGGAATGTGGAATGGAGGAGGCTAAGACCCTGAAGGTGGACGAGGAGAACCGGATTTTGCATCCATCGTTCTACAACCGGTTCTATCTTGAAAGTACAAGTTACGGGCTCAGCCTGCTGACGCGGAATGTGGATGGCCAGCCGATCTACATCCTGACGTTCTATCCCGGAGGGCGGTTGCCGACGCGGTGGTACGGTGCCAACGCTCCCGGCCTTACAGTGCTACCCGGAGGCAGGGCGTGCATCGACGAAGAGCCCGGTAAAAGGATACCCGCCAGCGATTACCCCTGCGATGTTCTGGATAACGCACAGGAGACCGAATCGGTCGAAGCCTTTGGCCTGAAGTGGTGGCTCCGGAGATCCGGCAATGCTTTGCGGCTTGTTGTCTGGGACGGGAAGCACATACCCGACTATATCATAGCCATCGACAAGGACGGGAAGCTTTTTCGCCCGCACATTCTGTCCGACTACCATAACCTTCTGCCATTCCCGCTGGAGGTTATCGACGGGGAAACTGTGATGGCAGTCGGGAAGCTGGCCATCCCGGAACCGGAACCGTTCTCGGTCTACCCTTGCTGAATTCTTGGGCGAGCATGGGCAAAGGGTAGTGTCACGGCTGGCACAGATGGGCATTTGGGGGCTTGACAAGGTAAGAAAAGTGTGATATAATGAAATATAACATCGAGAGTAACTTGGCGTTTTACATGTTTTACGTTCACTGGTTGACCCAGTTGGATGCAGAGCTTTATAATAGGCATGGAATATTTATAGCAGCGTTACCTCGCTTTAAGCCAAACCTTAGAAAACCTTATCTCTTTAGGGCGTTTACTAAAGCGAGCTATGCGCTACGGTATTTACTTCATGCTGATGCTGGAGATAGAAAGGGGGTGGCACAATTAATGCAAGTTCCGATAGCCTTGGTGGAAACGGATGAGTTTTATGTACTATCGTTGGCACTAAACTCAGAGTGTACTCCGGCTATTTTGCCAGAACTTGCACTACCAACGCCAGCAACGTTTTCGTCAGGATTAATCATTGAATCCTGCGGAGTACCTTGGATGGATTCTTATTTAGCTATCCAGTACTCTATGCTAATGAAATGGGTGGCAGTTGGGTCTAATGGTTGCGCTATTGTCGTATTCTCATTAGATGATGCAAAAAATGAAGGAGAGGTTGTTGAGTATTGATTACTAAGTATAGTGTGGTTCTTGGTGTCAAACTTCCCATTATAGGTATTCCTTATAGCAGTTTTACTTGCGAGTTGGGTGTTGAAGGGGATAATTATGACGAAGTAAAAGAAGAGGCAATGCGACGAATAGAAACCCAAATTAATGATTTCGTCGATACCCTGCCAAAACAATTACAGTAACTTTAAAAGGAGAGATTGTTAATGGAAAAACAAAATGATGTGTTGAGAGTATCTCATGTAACTGAAGTTAAAAAGCTGGCAAATGCGATTATTATGGCATTGCAAGAAAAGAATCAGTGTGAAGTTATGGCTATCGGAGCAGGAGCAGTTAATCAAGCCGTTAAAGGCATTGCAAGTGCGAATGGTTTGGCGTCTACTACAGGTGGAATTTTAACCATTACACCTTTCTTTAAAGTGATTTCCATTGGGGATGGGCAGGAGAGAACGGCTGTAGTCTTTTTGGTTACTAAGACCAGCATTTCAGACCCTAGATAAAACTTTGGTGGGGTGTAGATTGTTCTATGCCCCACCTAAATTAGTTTATTCGTGGGGGGCCTTAATGGCGAAATAATGTATACGTCAACTTAAAATTTTTAAGTAAAAGAAAAACATTACTATGGGAAAGGAGGGAAGGCGTTTCCTCTCCGACTTTCGCTCTCGCTTAGAAGTCGGGGTCTCTTCGCCTAAAACTGATGAAAGTTAAATTGTTACAAGGTACTACCGAGCCTCATAAAATGGTGCTGTTAGCAGCAAGACGTTGTTACAGTACAAAGTCAATTGAAGAATTAATGTTAGAAGTTAACAATATGTCACTAGATAAAAAGGAAAGTTTACTTAATGACTTAGCCAAAAGTGGGCATTTAACTCCATTTGAACACTGCCATTATACTTTTTCAATTGAAGGCATTTCTAGAGCATGTTCGCACCAAATTGTACGTCATCGTTTATTCAGTTTTGACCAGTTAAGTAATCGTTACACTACAAATGCGGAACTGGTTTGGCCTGAATTTTTATGTGATTTAGCCTCCGCAAATCCTGAATTATACAATCATGCTGCTTCTTTAGTTGGGGATTGCGTATGTTTGTATAATCGTTTAGTTAAAGACGGTATTAAGCCAGAGGACGCTAGAATGTTTTTACCACACATGACTTCTACATCTTTAGTTATGTCAGGTAATGGAAGAGTCTGGATAGAGATGTTAAATAAACGTTTATGCAGACGTGCTCAAGGTGAATTCAGAGATGTTGCGTTGGAGATATTCCAGCAATTACATTTAGTAGACCCATTAGTGTTTAATGAAACCACAACTGGCCCTTCTTGTTTACGTTTGGGGTATTGCACAGAAGTAAGGTCTTGCGGCAATCCAATGACTTCTTTGTTGAATGAAAAAATAAGTCAGGATGACTAATGCGTGGTTATTAAATTGGATAAGGTTTACATGGCTGGACCAAGGCGAGTCACTCCTTGGACTAAGTTTGTTGTAAATCTTAGAAATTTATATGGCGTTGACCCCGCTTTACTATTAACGGTTATTGACAAACAAACCCTTTCTCATTATCATTTTCGAGAATATATCCAATTTGAAGTTAATCGTTATGCTATTAAATCTATTCAATTAACCCGATTTATGGAGGAGAATTCATTAGGGTATCCAGACATTTGTTCTTGCTATGGTATCTTGGGCTTGAATTTCGTAAGACTGTTTTCCTTTGGCTTTAGGGGGAAGCCTATAGAATTATTTAATCCATTAATAGCTTCAAGATATATAGTACAATATATACAGAAGTTGTCGGATATTCACCATAAGGATACTTTGAAGATTCTGGTTAATTGGAAGTATCTTGGCAATATCTATAAGGTCGCATCTGGCTTTAACTTTGAAAAGAGAGAGGCGGTCCTATCCGAATCTTATGCTATATGGAAGAGGTGGATAGACGAGAAGGTGTCAAGTGATGGGGAAATTCTTTTCTAGCAATGAGTGGATTGTCAAGTTTACAAATTTAACAATAACTCCTTTTGATTCAGAATTGATAACTCAAGATGGGGTAAATTATCTATTATCCCCAAACGCAGAACTTAATGTTTTGCACAAAGTAATGTTGGATACTTTAACAGCTTTGAAAGAGCATTTTCCACAAGAGTTGGAAGGGGCTAAGTTAAGTTTACCTTGTGGTAGTTTTAGTACTGAAAGTTTTGGTGTAACTTCATTAGGGATTTTTTATCTATCTCTGTATAAGCGAATGGGTATGCCTTACGTATTATGGTGTCAAGAGAATGGAGTGCTAAAAAACCCAAACTGCCCAGAAATAATAAAAACTGCTACAACTTACGGTATGCCGATTTCGCATTATTTTTCAAACTTACTAATAGAGAGCGTTTTACAGAGAAGTTTAGGCTGCTATGCTCCATTATTAGCAGCATTTCAAGAGGCTAAAGGGAGAGCATCGGGAGATTTATACCGTACTAGATATTTGAAATCTATCGAACTGTTATATATGCTATTAGAATTGTACATAAACAGTAATCCATCAGATTCCATTAGAATGATTAAAGAACTTTCGTTGAATCCCTATGATAACAAAATTTTAACTATCGGATGGGATGTAAGGGGTAATCATTCCTCTTTAGTGTCTCTCTGTTGCGGTAGTCGTTTAGTCTGTCAAGTTTCAATATCTTCTCCTAGTAAACGAATGTCTTATCGTACATTTATGTCTAACTTTGCAAAGGGAGCCGTTTATATTCATTCGAACTTGAAAGAGGAGATAAGTCATACATGAGGGATTTTTTCTTTCATAATCAGTTTAGACGTGGTTTTAGATATTCAGGAGGAGATGCGCCGATGGCAACACCGAAAACTAGTAGAGATAAAGGCAGACAAGGCGAATTTTATGCCAGAATGTTAACCGCTATGTGGCTAAGGATTCCGCCATCAGAACTGCTGTTAAGGGCTAAAGGTAGTAATGGGTGTGATTTATGGCCTTCTTTGCATGCAAAGTCTAAATTTCCATTTGCTATGGAAGTAAAGAATAGAACCAGACTTAATATTTTTGAATTAGTAAAACAGATGGTAGGAAACGCAGAAGAGGGTTTAATACCGGTAGGCTTGGTAATCAATCCTAAATATGCGTCTATAATTTTAACCCCTGAAGATTTTTATTGTATGGTACAGTTGTTGAATACTCATGTTCCTGAATGGCATGAGCAGATACCTTCTATTAAAGCAGACTTAGTAAGTAGAGAGCCAGCTTATAAAAATGCACGATACAACGTATCAGATAATATCATTCATGGGGTGCTAGAAGGACGACTTGAAAATGAACATTCAAAGTCTGTCACGTAGTCCTTATTGCTATCTTGTAGATGAGGATACTTTAGACGAATTACAGACTCAAGAAGATTTACTTTACTGTTTTAGGCCAGAAGATGTTGATTCTCAAATTGATAAAGAGGCTGTATACAAAGTTCTGTATGAAATTATAGCTACTAAACTCTCTTTTAGGGAGCGTCAGGTTATTATAATGTTTTTTGGGTTTGGGGATGAGCCGGGTAAATCCATTACTCAGATTTCTAAAGAACTGAATTTGTCTAGAGGTACAGTAACCTATTATAGGCAACGGGCCTATCAAAAAATAAAGAAATTATTAGGGGAGATTTTATATGCCTGTGAAACTACAAAATCGTCTGTGCCCTAGTGCACAGGAGGCTTTGTTAAACGCTAATAAAAATTTAGCATATAAATACAAGACTTGGACTTCTGCAGAAATTAGCCCTTTATACTTTTTACATGACGATAAAGAGTTGACTTTACGTTCTAGTTTAAACGCTTTATATTCTGCTTGTTCTCAATCCGATGCTTTAAAATATCTTGCAAAAACAGAAGATAAATCTAAAGAATTTTCTGTGATGGTATTTTGTAGTCACATGTATAATACACCACAAGTTCAGAATACTATACGATATTTAATGCATACTGATTTTTTTAATTTTATTAATTGTCAATTAGCTATATTAACCGAAGTACCTGTTTCCCAGCTTATCATCATGGTGCAAACAGTATCTAACCCATTGGAAGTCTTTTTACGACATACTGATTTTTCTGTGGTATTTAAAGGGATAAAAGACCCCTCTTTAAACGCTTTATGCAATACTTATTTACATAAAAGGGCCTCTAAATGGTACTATTGAGGTCAACAACCCAACGACTAAAGTTGTGGGCTTATAAGCCCCATGTTGACCAGACCAAGGCTTGAAACAGAGCCTACGTTATAGATGTCATGACACGGTAAGGTGCTTCTCCAGCTTTGCCCCCTGTCGTGCAAGATTAAACAAGCGTGGTGGGTAGCGCTAGTGTCTTGCACGTAACAAGCATCTATAACATGGTCGAGGAGAATATTACCTGCGTAAGCAGAGGAAGGGGGGGCCTTATGGTTTTTGTATTAGATACAAATAAGTGTCCGCTTGCTCCTTGTCACGAAGCAGTTGCGAGAAAGCTGTTGAAACAAGGGAAGGCAGCGATTTATAAACGATTCCCATTTACCATTATCTTGAAAAAATCAGCAAACGAATCAGAAATTAAAACAACATATCGGCTAAAAATCGACTATGGAAGCAGACATACAGGACTAGCGATTTTGCGAGGACAAGAAGTGGTATGGTTAGGGCAACTTGACCATCGCACAGACATCAAAGAAAGAATAGATAAAAGGCGTGCTTTTCGTCGAGCAAGACGAAATCGAAAAACAAGATACAGAAAACCACGCTTTCTGAATCGCAAGAGAAAGGAGGGATGGTTGCCTCCATCACTAGAGGGTCGTGTGCAAAATATCCAAACATGGGTTAACCGACTAAAGAAGTTATGCCCCATTGGGCATATATCATACGAAAATGCCAAATTCGACACGCAACTAATGCGAAATCCTGAAATTAGTGGTATTGAGTATCAGCAAGGCACGCTTCAAGGATACGAAGTAAGAGAATACTTGCTTGAAAAATTCAATCGAAAATGCTGTTATTGCGAAAAAACAGACGTCCCACTTGAAGTGGAGCATATTATTCCAAAATCGAGAGGTGGTACAGATCGAATTGATAACCTTTGCCTTGCATGTCGAGATTGCAACCAAAGAAAAGGAAATCAAACAGCAGAAGAGTTTGGCTATCCACACATTCAAAAACAAGTTAAAAAATCATTAAAAGACGCAAGCGCCATTAACGCAACAAGATGGAAAGTGTACGGAGTGTTAAAGCAGGTAGGGTTAGATGTTGAATGCGGAACAGGTGCACGAACAAAAATGAATCGTATTCGTTTAGGTTTGCCGAAAACACACTATTTTGATGCCTGTTGCGTTGGAGAAAGCACGCCAAGCCACTTATATTTCAAAACAAAAGAAGTGTTATTCATCAAGGCAAAAGGGCGTGGTAGCCGTTCACGCACAAACCTAGATAGATATGGCTTCCCAAGGGGTTATCTTGCAAGGCAAAAGTTCTTCTTTGGTTTCCAAACAGGAGACATGGTTAAGTCTATTGTTTCAAGAGGAAAATACAAGGGCGTGTGGTTTGGCGAAGTGGCATGCAGGAAGATTGGAAGTTTTGACATCAAAGGAAAAGACAATAAACGCATCGCACAAGGAATCAGCTATAAATATATTCAAGTTATTCAGCGATTTGATGGATATGCCTATAGAAAGGAGGGAATGAAACTTGCGTAAGGTGCAATTCCTGCCCGCGCCTAAAGGCAGGGGGCTTCCTTGCGAGAGTTTCGTGAATTATATATGTTTTTAGTGATTGATGGGATGGATGGGGCTGGAAAAAGTACCCTCGTAGATATGGTGAGTCAGTATCTACAAGAAGATTTGCAAATAAAGAGTATATGTTTAGACCATTTTCCAAAGCGAACTCATACTGTACAAGCCTTTTTATCCAATGAGCCGGGGGTATCTCCTTTAGAGTTTGAAATGGAGAGTTTTATGCAAAAGTATCATTATTCTTTTGTAATAGATTCTTTTGCTAAATGCCGGGATAATGCTCTATTAGTGGACAGGTGGATTCCTTCTGGAGTAGTTTATGGAATATACAATTTTATGTCTAAATTGAATAGAGATAAGAATGGCGCAGAAGCCTTTTTTGAAAAGTTAAATTCAATTGTCTCCCCTCCTGATTTCGGGTGGGTATTAGTTTGCAACCCAGAGATTTCCGCCCGCAGATTGGATGGGAGGCCTATCAAGGAAGTGTATGAAGATTTTAGGTCTTTGCGAACTGTACACGATTTATTTTACGAATTTTGTCATAGACATCACGATTATAAATTGATAGACACCACGGATTTGACGCCTCAACAGACTTTTGAGGAGGTTAAATCGGACTTAAATAACTTGTTTAAACTCTAAGATTGGAGGGGGTTATAATGAGCAAATTTAGTATTGAAAACCTTCTTAAAAAACGCTTTATGCTTGTATTAGGGCTTTCTGAACAACAAGCTTCTACTGCAACTGATATTGTTAGTGATACTTTACATGCAGAGATGCTGCAAGAGGAGGAGGTTGAAGAGGATACACCACTTCGTTCTAGTATCAATAGTGGCAATCGTCCTGCTATTTTTAATACTTATCTTGTAAATGATGGTATGTCCATTTTATGCATTTCTCAAGGTCCATCAAAGCATATATGCCATGTAGCCCCTAAAATAGTTCTTGGCTCTGTAACTTGTTACGGGGATGATTTACACTTCTTTCTTGAGTAAAAGGCTTGACAAGCCTATTGAATGTTTGGTATAATATAAGGATAATTGGAGGGGATAGTTTGAGTGTAATCGTAGAATTTACAGTAGACGAAGAGTTATTTATTCCACAAAAGCAGCATGAAAGTGATGCAGGATTTGATTTAAAAGCTTCTCATGATTTTTTTATCCATGAAGGAGACACTTTAGTAATTGATTGTGGGTTTAGCATGGCTGTTCCTGATGGATATAAAGCTTTAATATTACCTCGTTCTGGTTTAGCTTTAAAGTATGATATAACAGTTTTAAATGCTCCCGGTTTGATTGATTCAGGGTACAGAGGTAGAGTAAAGGTTATTTTGCATAGGATGTTACGTGGAGGCGATACCCATAGCTCTAAAGCTATACGCTTCAATAAAGGGGATAGAATTGCTCAGTTAGTATTTGAAAAAGATTTATCTTCTTTAGTAACACTTAAGCAAGTTTTATCCCTTCCAAACTCTGATAGAGGCGAGAATGGCTTTGGGTCAACTTCAATTTAAATAGTAGGATGTGATAATTATGCCGGGTACTGCTTATCAATATCTTGAAATAGATGACCATTCAATACAGATTGCTTGTGCAGAAACCTACGAAATGGATAACTTGTTACCATCATCTGAACAGGAAGATAGGGCTGCTGTAATTTTGAATGCCCAAAAACATGCATTAAGTGAGGATATTTTGTTGCCTTGTTTGCTTACAGGGGAGCCATTTTCATTTAACTTGACTTATAAAGTAAGACCTGTTTTACATAGTTCTGGGTGTTTAACTCAGAGTGTACATTTTTCGTCTTGTGTAAGATTACATTATATGTCAGGGGGTAAAGTGTATGCCCTTTTGCAGACCTTCCGCCAATCTTAATGCGTCCATACAAACTACTGTTTCGTCTAACCATAGAGAACCTAGACCTCTTACTTGTAGGTATTTTATAAGTAATATGGAATTGCGGTCTTACGGGGAAAACAAGGACTCTATTATACGAAGCATAATAGAATCCTTGTTTTTTAGGCATGTTGTGCCTCACATGGCTTTTATGATGGGCATAGTGTTAAACAAGAACCTTGAAGAAGATGGTTTACACATCCAAATTAATATGATGGTTTATTAAGTTATTTTAACAATCTTGACAAGTATATCGAATGTATGGTATAATATATAAACGATGGGGAACACGGGAACGGACGACCTCCTTCTAGAGTGAGCTTAGGCCACTTTAGTCGGTACGGGGAGTAGATTATGAAAATCGAAAACCAACGTCCGTAAAATATTAAGAAGAATTTGGATATTCTTTTAATTGCGCCTCTTTACTGCGGTCAAGAGTGCTTCCCGTGTTTCCCGTTTTATATTGTTTAGTGTTAAACGAAGGGTGCGGGTTCGAGTCTCGTCCATTCCATCAGTTGGGTGGTAGCTTAATCTTATTGTTTTTACCCAAATTATTTTTATCTCCTAGGAGGTCGTGAGATGAAGTACTTTCAGGTCAAGGAAGTCCGGTTCGGAAGCGTCCCCGATTGGAACGACGAGTGGAACAGGGTCGAGGTCGTTTTCAGAGGAAATAGCGACGTGAATCCACTCATCCTAGCAAGGATGGAAAAGCACAAGTACATTCGCTTCCCTGAGGAGGAAGTCCGTCTATTCGCCGGCAGATGGCAACGCACATACAGCAAGAATCCGTTGGTAGTGAAGGACAGATCGGTAATCCTGTCGTTCGGGATCTACGGAGGAAGGGAAATCTCGCTGAAAGACATCTGGGCGTTTGCGAACGATAACGTCCTCCCTATGCTAAATGCGGCGTATGCCAGGGTTGAGGAGATCAGGGATATCCTTCTTGTCCTGAAAGAGACGGGGGAGGTCGTGGAATGAAGAACTATGCACAGATAACGCGCAATAGCTCTCAAAGAGAGCCTATCTTTGGAAGAGAATCTGAAATGACACAGAACAATGCAGGGGGTTACACCTTTACTTTAAGCCCTCTGGATACTCTGCGTAGATTTCTAATTCTCGGCAGTGAGGGTGGAACCTACTACGTCGATGAACGCACCCTTACTAAAGACAATGCTAAAAACGCATTGGAAGTATTGGAGAGCCAGCCTGAACAGGCCCTCAATCTGGTTATCGAAGTCAGCCAGAAGGGACTTGCTCCAAAAAATGATCCTGCTATTTTTGCACTAGCTTTAGGTGCATCTTGTCGTAATGCATGGACTCGTAGGCTGGCACTACAAGCTCTTCCTCTTGTATGCCGTACCGGTACCCACATTCTTCAGTTTGTGAGCATGGTAAATGAGCTTCGTGGTTGGGGCCGTGGACTACGCACAGGTATAGGCAAGTGGTACACTGAAAAGAAAGTAGAAGACCTTGCTTATCAAGTAATGAAGTACGGTAACCGTGCCGGATTTACCCATCGTGATGTTCTTCGTTTAACTCACGCTTACGGTGGAGAGGTTTCTACTGCACGTGGTGCTTTGTTCCGTGCTATTGCTCATCCTGAGTTCAGTGTAGGAGACTTTCCTGAATTGGAAGCTTTCAAGATGGCTAAAAGCCTGAACGACTCTACTCCTGTGGCAAAGGTTATTGATGCAATCAAGACCTATAACTTGCCACGTGAGGTTATTCCAACGAAGTTCTTGAACGAGCCTAAAGTTTGGGAAGCTTTATTCGATTGCATGCCATTTACAGCAATGATTCGTAACCTTGGAAAGATGACTTCTATTGGAGTTATTTCTCCAATGAGTGACACAGCAAGGGCAGTAGTAACACGGCTAAATGATGTTGCACAAATTGAACGTAGTCGCATTCATCCTATCATGTTGCTTAACGCTTTGAATACGTACAGCTCTGGACATGGATTCAAAGGCAGCTTACGCTGGAATCCTGAGCCTAATATTGTTAGGGCTTTGGAAGAAGCGTTTTATCTAAGCTTCGGAACGGTGGAGCCTAGTGGTAAGAACACGTTATTGGCGTTGGATGTATCTGGTTCAATGGGCGCAAGTACTATTAGTGGTTTGAATGACATGCGAGCATCTGAAGCCGCTGCTGTCATGGCAATGGTTACCGCACGTAGGGAGTCTTCACATCTTATTCGGGGATTCTCTACCGAATTTAAGGATTTGGGAATTACTTCAAACATGAGTTTGTCTGAAGTTCGCAACATTACCAGTAGACAGGCTTTTGGCAGAACTGACTGTGCAATTCCGATGATTTGGGCAACCAAAGAGCGGGTTCCTGTGGACACCTTTGTCGTTTACACTGACAATGAAACTTGGGCTGGACAAGTGCACCCAGCAGAAGCCTTAAAGAACTACCGTCAAAAGATGGGTATTGGTGCTAAACTTGTAGTAGTAGGAATGACTTCTACAGGAT
>Ga0116191_1001921_pt1 | contig 16253 bp, 12 predicted proteins | sample AD_UKC111_MetaG_FD_89897 | JGI IMG/M metagenome (GOLD analysis project Ga0116191, IMG submission 89897) | Active sludge microbial communities of municipal wastewater-treating anaerobic digesters from Hong Kong - AD_UKC111_MetaG | ecosystem: Engineered > Bioreactor > Anaerobic > Digestate...
CATCGATAGAATATATCTTACCTCTTCTATCCAACCGGCATCAAGCATATCCTCAACCCTTTTGTTTATTCTTTCATAGAGTTCATCCCTATCCCTTCTAAGACCAATCTTCAAAGCCCTGTAATGGGGCTCTCTGAAACCATGGATGTTTTGCCATTCTGACATCTTCACGCCTGTCGTTTTATATACCTCCATAGCCCTTACAGCCCTTACCTTGTCCCGAAAACTTATCTTCATCGCATATTCAACATCTATTTTTTTCAAGGCTTCATAAAATTGCACCGGATCCTCTGTGTATTCTTCTGTAATAGCCTCCCTGAGTCCTTTTTCCTTTGGCACAGGAAAAAGACCATACAACAATACCCTGATGTAAAGACCTGTGCCTCCGACAAAAACAGGCAACCTTCCCCTGCTTATAATCTCTTCGGCGATTGAATCTGCTTTTTCTTTGAATACAGAAGCATTGAATTCCTCGTCAGGCGCCACAATATCGATGAGATGGTGGGGCACGACAGCCCGCAGCTTGACATCGGGCTTTGCAGTTCCTATATTGAAGTGTTTATATACCTGCATAGAATCAGCATTGATGATTTCCCCTCCGAATTCCCTTGCAAGACGCACAGATAACTCAGATTTCCCGGTACAGGTCGGGCCAAGTATAATAAGTATCCTATCGCGATTTGATAACATTCAGAATATACAGTATAATATAATCCGCAATGTATTCAAAGATTATTAAATTCAGCATCCTTTTAATCCTGCTGCCTGCCATTTTTGGAGGCAGTTTTGGGTATGGTCTTGTAAATTATCTCGAGATTCCCGATGTTAAACAGCTCGAATCATATAAACCTAAATCTGCAACGCGACTCTATGCAGACAACGATGAACTTTTCGCCGAGCTCTTCATTGAAAAGAGGATACCTATACCTATAACAGAAATGCCCAACCACCTCAAATACGCTTTCATAGCCATAGAAGATGTGCGCTTCTATAAACATTTCGGTATCGACATAAGAAGCATACTAAGGGCTGCCTTTAAAAACATTGCCCGTCAAGGCATTACAGAAGGCGCATCGACCATTACCCAACAGCTTGCAAGAAATCTCTTCTTAAGCCCAAAAAAAAGCTTTAAAAGAAAGATCGAAGAGGCTGCCCTTGCTATCCAGATAGAAAGGTCATATTCAAAAGACGAGATATTAAACATGTATCTTAACCTGATCTATCTTGGCGAAGGTGCCCACGGTGTCGAGGCTGCAAGCTATACATATTTTCATAAAAAGGCAAGCCAACTGACCATCGAAGAATCCGCAACACTTGCAGCGCTTACAAAATCCCCTTCGAGATTATCGCCCTTTAAAAATCCTGCCAAGGCTCTCGAAAGAAGGAATATCGTTCTTAGCAAGATGTACGATGCAGGTTTCATAGACAAAAACACCTATACTAAGGCCATCAAAGCCCCCATGACGCTTGCACCTTTCAGAACATACGAGAAAAAGACAGGATATTTTATCGAGTACGTAAAACAGAACATCGATGAATTCGTTGAAGATTCACAGGATATCTATACGAAGGGACTTAACATCAAAACTACAATAAGCCTTAAAATGACTGAATTCGGTTATGAGGCAATCGAAAAGGGGATTCAGGCATACAAAAAAAGGCATCCCAATGCAACAGAATTACCTGAGGTCGCACTTTTAGCTATCGAAGTAAAAACAGGCAATATAAAAGTTATGATAGGCGGTAAAGACTTTACACATTCACCTTACAACAGGGCAGTACAGGCTAAAAGACAACCGGGCTCAGCCTTCAAGCCCATCATTTATCTTACTGCATTGGAAAAAGGATTCCGTCCTGACACAATACTGAGGGATGCCCCTATATCCTTCACAAATCCATATACCAAAACGATATGGCAGCCAAAAAACTATAAGAATGAATATTACGGAGATGTTACAATGCGCAAGGCGCTTGAACTCTCTTTGAATACAGCAAGCGTCCGACTGCTCGAAATGGTTGGTGTTGGCAATGTGATAGAAATGGCAAAAAGATTGAATATAGACAGTAACTTCGCCCCAAATCTTTCTCTCGCATTGGGCACAACAGAGATTACACCTCTGGACCTCGCATCAGCCTATACCGTATTCGCAAGGGGCGGAAATTACATCCATCCGGTAGCGGTAAGGAACATAAAAACCACCGAGGGTGAAGAGATTTATACAGAAGAACCCTATGAAGAAAATGTGGTATCCCCCGAAGCAGCTTATGCCCTTGTTGATATCATGAAAGGCGTTATAAAAAGAGGAACTGCGAGGGCGGCTGCGTCAATGCCGTACTATCTTGCTGGAAAAACAGGCACAACAGATGATTTTAAAGACGCATGGTTTGTCGGCTTCTCTCCACACCTTCTGTGCCTTGTATGGGTTGGATTCGACAAGCCCATCAACCTTGGAAATAAGGAATCCGGTGGCACAGCTGCCCTGCCTATATGGATAGAGTTTATGTCAAAGGCATTGCCATTATACCCCAATGACGACTTTAAGGCACCAGACAAACCAGCCATAAAACCGCCCTCCGAAGTATCAGAGACAAACGAAAAGTAAATCCGATAAGACGGAGGGAAAAGATTGGCAGTTTTTTATATAAAAAGACTAATCAAGACCTTTTTCCAAATGCTTAAGCTCAATGACCGTTATCTCAGGTGGCGCAAGAAACCGTATCGGCGGTCCCCAAGTACCTGTGCCTGTGCTTGTATAGAGGCTTGATTTATTGCTTATCTTGTAAAAACCATTATAGAATGGAAAAAAGATTTTAACGATATATTTAAAAGGGAATATCTGCCCTCCATGCGTATGACCCGAAAGCTGAAGGTCAAAAAAATCAACTGCGTCCCAATCGATAACCGGTCTGTGTTTAAGGAGGATTTTAAATTTATCCTGTGGCAGACCTTTTAGCAGTGTACCTTCATAAACAAAAATATTTTTAAACCCCATACTTGCCGCATCATCCACGCCAGCTATATCAATAATACCCCCTACATCAACCACCCTACCCCTTAAAACATCGAATCCTGCCTGTTTTGTCAACTCAAGGGATGTGTCTATACCTGCATAATACTCATGGTTGCCCGTTACAGCAAATTTGCCATAGGGAGCGTTGATTTGCCTCAAAGGCTCAATCGATGTTTCAAGCTTGCCAAAACGACTGTCTATCAAATCACCGGTCGAGACAATTATATCTGGTTTTATTTCCCTGATTTTATCTGCGATCTTCTCCATCCTTTTTTTGTCTATTATAAGACCGATGTGTACATCAGAGATCTGGACGATTCTTATTAAGCCTGTTTCCTTTTTTATTTTAGGGGTCTCTATAGTCAGCCTTTTAACATCAATCCGAGTCGCCTCATAAAACCCGTATGGCGTAACCAACAAAGCGCATAATGATGGAACGATAAAAAAGCATTTTTTGCGATTTGTAAAACCTGAGACATCTGTTCTTATTATCAAACCAAAAAGATATATGCACAGCCTGATCGCATCCATGCAGATAGACACGGAGAAAAACAAAAAAAGCAATACCATCCATGTGTATCCGATATACGAAGCAAAACGTGCAAAATCATCATGACCTGCCTTCTCCATGAGGCGGACCACAACAGGGGCAAAAACCATCGCAAGCATAAAAAGTCCCGCACAAACAATGGTAACCTTGCCGATCGGATAGGCATGTTTTAGCTTCAAAAAAACACAGAGATTAAGCAGGCTGTAAAGTAAGAAGAAGCTAAACAAAAAAAGATTCATTTTATTGAAAATTTTTTAGGTTATGCCCCCAATACCTCCATGAGCTTTATCTCGAATATAAGGTCTTTTCCTGCAAGGGGATGATTTAAATCGAGTGTAACGCCTTCATCACTTATGTCCTTAACGGTTACATTTGTGATGCCGCCATCCGGAGAGCGCATCTGCAAAACCATTCCTATCTCTAATTCGATGTTTTCAGGTATACGGGACCTGTCGATAACACCAACAAGGTCTTCTCTGTATGGGCCATATGCATCTTCTGAAGCTATAGAAACCTTCTTCGTTTCTCCTACATGCATGCCTATTACCCCGTTTTCAAAACCAGGTATGACCATACCCTGACCGATTACAAATTCAAAAGGATCTCTCTCCAATGACGAATCAAACACCGAACCGTCACCAAATGTGCCGGAATAATGAACCCTTACCCTATCATTCATCTTTGCCTGTAACATTTTCACCCTCTCTTTTTAGCCCATGGCTAAAATTAAAATATTCCAACAACTACAATACGTCCATACACCTGATAGTTTAATACAGAACATATCAATATCTTCTGGGACCACTTCTTCCCTTTTGTCTATCTCTTGTTGGACGAGCCTCATCAACGGTAATGGTTCTGCCCATAAATTGTGAACCATTTAAGTCCTTTTTTGCCTTTTCAGCCTCCATCTGTGTCGCCATCTCAACAAAACCAAACCCCTTCCCCTCTATAACCCTGATTTCCTTAACTTCCCCAAACTGCGAGAACAGTTCTTTTATCTGTTCGCTTCCAGCTGAATAACTTAGATTTCCTACATACAGTTTACTGCCTTGCATGCTATCTCCTCCTTTTGGTTTTATGCTTCTTTTTGGAGATAGAGGCAATGAACCGCATATGCTCCATGCCGAAACATGTATTATATTTGAAGTCGTTGACAACCTGTCGATGGAGTATATTAAATTAAATATTTAAAAAAAGATAGTGTTTTAACAACAATCTTTCAATAACTTTTGCTATATTAATCCATTGTGTGTTACAATTATGAGTTGTGTTCTCAATTTATCTACCTTTTGCTAATAGATAATCAGACGAAGCACAGAAGACTTAAGTAAGTAAATAAATATACAGAGGATTTGCGAGAAAAGAGAATAATATATGACCACAGAAAATTTGTTGCCTTCACTAAAAATTAAAAATAAAACTGCAAAAATATGCATTATCCAGGGCGGTATGGGGGTTGGCGTATCACTTTCACCTCTTGCCAGTGCAGTTGCAAAAGAAGGAGGAATCGGGATCGTCTCGAGCGCTGCCCTTGACAGGCTTGTCTCAAAGAGAACTGGTAAAACACATAATACATACGAGGCTACCTTTGAAGAAATTTCCCTCGCTAAGGCCAAAGGAGGCGTTGCAGGCATAAATATAATGGTTGCACTCGGAAAGGATTATGAAGATTCCGTAAAGGGTGCGATAGATGCCGGCGCTGATGTGATCATATCCGGCGGAGGGTTACCACTTGGGCTGCCAGGGGTAAAAAAACCAGGCGATACTGCGCTTATCCCCATTGTTTCATCTGCACGTGCCCTTGAAATCATCTGCAAAAAATGGGAAAGACTGGGCTATAGACCAGATGCTGTGGTGCTCGAGGGGCCGCTTGCAGGAGGACATTTAGGTTTCAGATTCGAGGATTTGGGTCTTGAATCAAACAGACTCGAAAACCTTTTCCCTCTCGTCAAAGAGGTATCTTTGCTGCATGGCGGTTTTCCCGTTATAGTTGCTGGCGGCATTTTTGACCACAAAGACATCGTGAAGTTTCTCAAAATGGGCGCAGATGGTGTACAGATGGGAACCAGATTTTTGGTCACCGAAGAAAGCAGCGCAACACCAGCATATAAACAGGCTGTTATCAATGCAAAGAAAGAGGACATTCTCGTAGCCCAAAAACCGGGGTCACCATGTGGACTACCATTTATGGTATTGAGACAATCTCCCATGTTCGTTTCAGCACTCAAAGCGATGAGAAAACCACACTGCGATAAAGGCTACGTATTAACTAAAAATGGGGACGGTAGATACACAAAATGCATGGCAAAGGATGATAACGCTGCTTCATTCTGTATTTGCAACGGCCTTTTAAGCTCTGCAGGCTACAATCCGCAGACAGAAGAACCCCTCTACACGGTCGGAGTAAACGGATATAGAGTCAATCGGATTATAAGCACTAAAGATTTAATTTCCGAACTGGTCGGTAAAAAAGAAATTGCACAAAAGGACTCAAACCCGTATATGGACACTCAGGCACAGGCATTATAAGGGTATCGATAACTTCTCTATAATTTGTCCTATAGCCCCAAAAGCACTGCCAATCTATATGCAATTATTCCAGATATATAAGAGATGAGCACCATAGCTATAAAAGACATTGAAAACCATTTCATGCTCCCCATCTCCTGCTTCATTACTGCAATCGTAGGTGCACAGGGGATAAAAAGCATTAGTGAAACGAGAAAAGATAGAGCCGATGCGTGACTTATAATGCCAGGCAGAACAGTTCTCAGACCTTGCTCCCCAACATTATACAATACCCCAAGGGTTGCTATAGAATTTTCTTTGGCAACGACACTCGCCAATAACGCCACTAACATCTTCCAATCCAGGCCAAGGGGAACGCCTAAAGGCTCGATAAATCTCCCTATACGTCCAAGTATGCTGTTTTCTATGTTGCCACCGGGAATATTTGAAAAGATCCATATCGTGACAGAAAAGACAAGAATTACAGTTCCAGCCTTTTTTATAAAAGCGGCCGTTCTACTCCACACAGCGAAAAAAATCGTTTTGATGTCGGGTTTGTGATATAAAGGCAATTCCATTATAAATGGAACGGGTTCATCTCTAAGCATAAACTTACTCACGAATATACCCGCAACACCCAAGACAATCAGATTCATAGCAACCAGCGCCCAGGTAACAACCATGGCCTTTTCACCAAAAACTGCGGCAGTAATAAATGTCAATGCGGCAAGTCTTGCGGTACATGGTACAAAAGGCGTAAGAAAAATTGTTAAAAGCCTCGCCTTTTTTGATTCAACTATTCTCGTACCGAGGATTGAGGGAACATTACACCCAAATCCGAGACACATAGGCAAAAAACTTTTACCATGAAGCCCCATTATATGCATAAATCTGTCCATAACAAAGGCTGCCCTTGCCATATACCCGACGTTCTCGAGAAATGCCATTGAAGCAAAAAAGATCACAAGCAAAGGGATAAAGGTAAGCACAGAGCCAACACCACCCAAAACACCATCAATAATAATGCCCTTTACCCAAAAGGGTGTATGAGAAAACCATGATTCCAATGAACCACCTATAGAACTCACCAAAGATTCAAGCCATTTCTGTATTGGAAATCCTATTTTAAAGGTGACGATAAACACAAGGGCAAGAATGCCGAGTAGCACAGGCACACCAAACACAGGTCGTGTAAGTATATGGTCTATCTTGTCTGTTATGAGCACCTGACCCATTTTAAATCTCGAAATTGCTGCACGCGTCACCTCTTCAATCCAGTCATAACGTCCACCAACCACTGCCCTAAGGGCGTCTTCATGTTTAACGAGCAAGGCGTTAATTTCATTCCATGTACTAACAGGCATAAGCTGCCTCATCTCTTCGGTAACTTCAGGATCTCCTTCCATAAGTTTTATCACCGTCCATTTTTCTTGATGTGGCGGCGGAACATGTTCCTGCACAATCTTGGAAAGATTATTAAAAATTTCACTGTGGTCTTCCGATATGTTTGGCATTTTTGGATTGTATGTTATCTCGTTATTTACGAGACGAATAGCAGTGTCGAGAAGCTCCTTTATACCTTTGTTTTTTGAAGCTATCATAGGAACAACGGGTATTCTGAGAGATTTCTTAAGGGCTTCGATATCTATATGTATGCCCTGCGTCTCAGCAACATCGATCATGTTTACACCAACAACTACGGGGGATCCAAGTATGAGCAATTCCGCAAGCAGATATAGACTTCGTTCAAGTACAGAAGCATTTACAATCATTATGATTACATCTGGGTGGTCATGGATAATAAAATCCCTCGCAATCCTCTCCTCTTCAGAAAACGCACTAAGACTGTACGTTCCCGGCAGGTCAACTATCCTAATATCGTATTCGTCAGAAACATAAAACCCTTCCTTTTTTTCAACCGTTTTCCCCGGCCAATTACCCACATGTTGGGAAAGACCAGTAATAACGTTAAAAACGGTTGATTTACCAACATTTGGTTGTCCTGCAAGTGCAACAAGAAGATTTTTCCTAACCTTTGCCGTTTCATCTTCCGACTTTATATGCACCTTTGTTACAAGTATCTTGCGCGCTTCACCCCTTCCAAGCGCAACACGTGTTCCTGAGGCATGGACTATGATTAACCTACCGATATTTCTAAGAACCTTTATTCTTATACCAGAGACAATACCCATTCCGGCAAGCCGGCTAGTTAGACACTCACCGCCCGAAAGGGAATGGACGATGCCTTCTTCACCTTCGTTAAGTGTCGTAATTGGTAATAAATTGTTATTCACGATTTCATTTCCTGAAAAATCACCTTTTGAAGCTTTAATAAAGCTTAAAATTTGTGATTTTTTATGCACTCATCGATCTTATAATGCACAAAATATCATAAAGGGATCGACATTGTCCAACCGTAGCTGTCTTTTCTCTTACCGTACTGAATACCGGTTATTTCATCATAAAACTTTTGGGACAGTTCGCCAATCTCCCCATTGTTTACAACAACGGTCTCTTCGTGATGTCTTATTTCTCCTACAGGTGAAATCACCGCAGCCGTTCCCGTGCCAAATGCCTCCTGGAGCATACCTTTTTTTGAGGCATCAATGACTTCATAAATTGAAATGGGTCGTTCTTCGACCTTTATTCCCCATTCCTTTGCCAGAAAAATAACAGAATCCCTCGTAATTCCTGGCAGTATGGTACCGTCCAGAGAAGGCGTTATCAACGTATCGTTTATTACAAAACATATATTCATCGTCCCGACTTCTTCGATATACTTATCTTCAATGCCGTCAAGCCAAAGCACCTGAGTATACCCCTTCTGCTTTGCCTCCTCGGCAGGCAGAAGGCTCGCTGCGTAATTTGCTGGTGTTTTAGCCTCACCAAGACCACCCCTCGCCGCCCTTGTATATGCCCCAGAAGTAATGAGCTTTACAGGGTTCAACCCTTCTTTGTAATATGCACCAACTGGTGAGGTAATGACCATAAATCGATATGTATCTGAAACCTTTACACCCAGAAAATTCTCTGTAGCAAAAACAAAAGGCCTAATGTAAAGCGAGGTTCCGTTACCCCTCGGAACCCACTCAATATCAACGGTTATAAGTGCCTTTATCACCCTCAAAAACAACTCCTGATCCATAGGCGGAATACAAAGTCTTTTGCAAGAACGGTTGTGACGTTCGTGGTATTTTTCCGGTCGGAAGATATTTATCCTGTCTCCGGCATAAAAGGCCTTAAGTCCTTCAAAGACCATCTGTCCGTAATGGAAACAACACATTGCAGGCGATACGCTGATATCTCCGAAAGGAATAATCTCTGGCGTCTGCCATTTATCGTCTCTGTACTCACAGCTTGCCATGTGGTCAGAAAATTTCTCGCCAAATTTAAGGTTTTCAAAATCAACTTCATGTCTTTTGCTCTGCAATGCCTTTTCTATTCTCATCTTATTAAAACTCCTTTATAATTAAGATATTATCTATCATTTTGCCAACAGCTTCATTCCCGCATTATAAACCTCTCTCAAGGCTGTAGGGTGGTCAAGGATTGCACCTTTATGGTCAACCCCAATAAAACTCAATGTTTCATGCTCCGGAACGCTTATACTCCTGAAAAACGCCTTTGCAGTGGCATCGCCGCATTGGATACCTATCTCCTTTTTCATGCCGCCCACAAGTATCAGCATACCCTTTCTGCCGTATTCACCGAAAGCGATTGGTTTCTTCAAAAGATACCTCTCACACCAGAACGCCTGACACCTGTCGATCATGGTCTTGACCTGGGCAGACAAACCAAAGAAAAAGATCGGAGAAGATACTATTATTCTGTCAGCTCCCCTTATGGCACTGTAAACCATTTCCATCTCATCCTCTATAACGCAAATCCCTGTCTGTTCGCATCCCCGGCAGTTTTGACAAGGTCTTATATTCATAAAATTGAGTCTGAACAATACAATATCGTGCCCACCTTCATATAAAGGCCTGAGCGCTTCCCCAAGAAGAATATCAGTATTCCCCCCTATCCTCGGGCTGCCATGAAATGCCACAATTTTCATCATCCTATTTTCCTTGAATACAGACATTTTAAATTATGTACGCCGTTAGATATTCTACGTTCTATGTTCAGTTTTCGATGTCGGCTATATTAGTTCACAACAAACATTGAATAGCACAACTACATTTGCTATAAACCATTAGCCATGGACTATAAATTACAAACCGGCCTGCTATTCCACCTTATAAAATGCCATCTTTTTAGCACCGCACACAGGGCATACATCAGGTGCTTCGTTTTCTATTGTCGCACCGCAAACCTTGCATATATAGTAATCTACCTGCTCATTCTTTCCGATGTTGTCCAGTGCCTTTTTATACAACGCCGCATGCATCTTCTCAACCTCGTTGGCAATATGAAAACTCCGCAATGCAGTATTGTTTCCCTCTGCCTTGGCATCTTCAATCATGGCAGGGTACATCTGTTGGAATTCATGTGACTCACCGCTTATTGCCTCTTCAAGATTTTCTTTTGTCGTCTTTATGCCTTTCAGCTCCCTCAAATGGTTGTGGGCATGAATTGTCTCTGCTTCTGCCGCTGCCCTAAACAACTTTGCAATCTGTTTATAACCTTCGTCATCGGCCTTCTTTGCAAAGGCAAGATATTTTCTATTTGCCTGTGATTCTCCGGCAAATGCTTCCATAAGATCTTTTTCTGTTTTTGACATCTTTACACCTCCTGTTTTTATGCAGACCTTCAAAATTTTGTGTGGTATTCCTTAACCCTCTCTGCAAACACTTTACCAAATTCGTAACACTTCTGTTCATCATCAAAAGTTGGTTTATACTGGACTTGGACACCAGGTTCAACAATCTCAAGTCCCATCTTTTTGAAGGATTCGTATGCCTCCTTCACTGCGCCACCACCCCATCCAAAACTTCCGAATGCACCAACAATCCTGCCTTTTGGTCTCAACCCGCCGAGATGATACAAGAACTCAGCCACAGAAGGAAACATAACATTATTAATCGTAGGCGTGCCAATAAGCGCACCCCTTGCAGTCCAAAACTCCTTAATCGCCTCGCTCATAGGCGACGACCTCAGTTTTATAACCCTGCAATCAACCCCTCCATCCTTGATGCCTTGCATAACAGGAATAGTCATATGCTCAGTGCTGTGCCACATGGTGTCATAAATAACCGCAACCCTCAAATCCGCCTTGTTGTTTGCAAGGTCAAGATATTTTTGTATAATCTTCCCCGGATCTTTTCTCCATATAACACCGTGGTCAGGGGCAATCATGTCTATCTCAAGGCCTGCCTTCACAATATCGGCAATCTTTGTCTTTATCAACTGCCCAAAAGGCATCAGGATATTTGCATAGTAGTCGGCTATCGCATCATCAAGCTCAAATTGTGAATGGCATTCGACAAATTCATCATCAAAACGTGATGTGGTAGCGATGTGCTGCCCAAAGGCATCCTGAGAAATCAGAAGTTTGGCCTCTTTTACATATGTTACCATAGAGTCCGGCCAGTGCAACATCGGCGTTTCAAGGAAAAGTAGCGTATATTTTCCTATATTTAACACATCCCCATTTTTCACCACCTTGATCGTCCACTTTGATGTGTCGAAATACCTTTCGATACCCTTTTTACCCCTTTCGCTTATATATACGGTTGCATTCGGCATAATCTTCATAATCATATCTATACTGCTCGCATGGTCTGGTTCGATATGATTTATAACAACATTTTTTATCTCGGACAAATCAGCAATTCTTTTTATATTATCTAATGTTACAGAGCAAAAATCATGCTTTACTGTATCTATCAATGTAATCTGCTCGTCTTTAATAAGATAATTGTTATACGTCGTCCCATTTTTTGTAACATAACCGTGAAAATCCCTTATACCCCAATCGATTGCACCAACCCAAAAGATGTCGGGTTTAATTTCAACTGGTCTCATGCATCCTCCCCATAATTAGTTGACATTATATAGCTCTTAACATTATGATTAAACAACACAAACTGACATACCTTTTGACATGGGCTATCAGCCTTCAAAAAACACTTCAATATTATTATCAATTAACCCTAAAATATCAAGGGAATATTTGTTTTAAAAAGCTTGACTCACATCATCATGCTTTGATAGTATTCATAATTTAAAATTATTCAATGAAAGGAATTGAAATGCATAAACCAAAGATCCAAGGAATAGATAAGGTTTTAATTATCGGCTCAGGACCTATTATCATAGGACAGGCATGCGAGTTTGACTATTCGGGCACCCAGGCCTGTAAGGCACTAAGGGCGGCAGGATACAAGATCGTTCTTGTTAATTCAAATCCTGCTACCATTATGACAGATCCAGGCATGGCAGACATAACTTATATTGAGCCATTAACAATAGAATCTGTAGAAAAGATCATAAAAAAGGAAAGACCACAGGGATTACTTCCCAACCTTGGCGGGCAAACAGGATTGAATCTCGCTGCAGCACTTTCAAAGGCAGGTATACTCAAGAAATACGGCGTTCAAATCATCGGTGTCAAGGCTGATGCCATAGAGCGTGGCGAAGATAGGGATGAATTCAAAAAGACCATGAAAAAACTCAATATACCTATGCCGGAAAGCGCCCTTGCATATTCGGTAGATGAAGCCCTCCAGATTGCGGACAGACTCGGTTATCCGGTGGTTATAAGGCCGGCATATACAATGGGTGGCACTGGGGGCGGCATCGCATTTAACAAAGAAGAGTTAAGAACAATAAGCTCACGCGGCATTTCTGTGAGTCTAATAGGCCAGGTGCTAATCGAAGAGGCTGTTATCGGTTGGGAAGAGCTTGAACTTGAAGTGGTCAGAGACGCCGACAACAATATGATCACCGTATGTTTCATAGAAAACATCGATCCTATGGGTGTCCACACGGGTGATTCCTTCTGCTCCGCACCTATGTTGACTATCTCTCAGGAGATTCAGCAAAGGCTTCAGGAATATTCTTACCGGATTGTCGAGGCCATTCAGGTTATCGGCGGAACGAATATACAGTTTGCACATAATCCAGTCGATGGACGTATCGTTGTCATAGAAATCAACCCGAGGACATCACGTTCATCTGCGCTTGCATCAAAGGCAACAGGATTTCCCATTGCATTTATCTCGGCAAAACTCGCCGGCGGATACAAATTGAGCGACATCCCGTATTATCGGGGTGGTACACTCGATCAGTATACGCCGTCAGGTGAATATGTGGTGATAAAGTTTGCCAGATGGGCATTCGAAAAATTCAGAGAGGCTGAAGACAAACTCGGCACACAGATGAAGGCCGTCGGTGAGGCGATGAGTATCGGAAAGACCTATAAGGAGGCCTTTCAGAAGGCAATCCGCTCCCTTGAAATTAAACGATACGGATTGGGCTTTGCAAAAAACTTCAATGACTTACCCCTCGAAGAACTGATGAGGTTGTTAAACGAGCCCTCTTCCGAGAGACAATTCATCATGTATGAGGCATTAAGAAAGGGCGCAACAGTCGATGAGCTATTCGAAAAGACAAAGATAAAGCACTGGTTCATACAGCAGATGAAAGAGCTGGTTGAGCTTGAGGAGGAAATCTTAAAATACAAGGGCAGTCTACTGCCCGAAGAGCTCTTGATAAGGGCTAAAAAAGATGGTTTTTCAGACAAATACCTTGCCCAACTGCTCAACATTAATGAATCTGACATTCGTAAAAAAAGGATATCCCTCGGTATGACTCAGGCATGGTGTGCCGTGCCTGTCAGCGGGGCAGATGCCGCTTATTATTATTCCACGTACAATGCCCCGGACGAGGTGAAAACAAGCGATAGACCCAAGGTGATGATTCTCGGAGGTGGCCCCAACAGGATAGGTCAGGGCATAGAATTTGATTACACATGTGTTCATGCTGCATTTACATTACGAGATGAGGGTTATGAGTCTATCATGGTCAACTGTAACCCTGAAACGGTCTCTACAGACTACGATACATCAGATAAACTCTATTTTGAACCGCTAACAGTTGAAGATGTACTGAGCATATACAACAAGGAAAAACCCATTGGCGCCATTGTCCAGTTTGGTGGTCAGACACCTCTAAATATTGCAAAGGAATTAGAAGAGGCCGGCGTAAATATTCTCGGCACTTCACCGGAGAGTATAGACCTCGCCGAAGACAGAAAAAGATTTAAATATGTAATCCAAAAACTTGGCATACCGCAACCTGAAAGCGGAACAGCCGTAACGCTTGAGGAGGCGCTTACGGTTGCAAAGGAGATTGGCTATCCCTTGGTCGTCAGGCCATCATATGTTCTCGGCGGAAGAGGCATGGAGATAGTATACGACGATGTGATGCTCACAAAATATATAAACGAAGCGGTCGATATTTCTCCTGGGAGACCCATCCTCATAGATAAATTTCTCGAAAATGCCATAGAGGTCGAAGCAGATGCAATCGCCGATGGTGAAGATGCTTTCGTACCTTCCATCATGGAACATATCGAGCTGGCAGGTATCCATTCCGGCGACAGCGCCTGCTCAATTCCCCCAAAAACGATACCCGAAAAACACATCGCAACAATAAACGAGTATACGAAAAAGATAGCCATCGAATTAAAGGTAATCGGGCTTATGAATATTCAATACGCAATCGCCAACGATACTGTATATATACTGGAGGCAAACCCAAGGGCAAGCAGAACCGTTCCGCTTGTTTCTAAAGTAACAGGCGTTCAGATGGCACGCATTGCCACACAATGTGTGCTTGGCAAAAAGCTTAAGGATATGAATCTCACCCATAAAAGATATCCCCATGTGGGCATTAAAGAATCCGTATTCCCATTCAATATGTTTCCCGAAGTTGACCCAACCTTAGGTCCTGAGATGAAATCTACGGGAGAGGTGCTCGGAATCGCAGACACCTTTGGTCTCGCCTATTTTAAATCACAGGAGGCTGCAAACCAAAAGTTACCTACTCAAGGAACTGTCCTTATCACAGTATCACCGAGAGAACAGATCTATGTTCTGGAAGCAGCGAAATTACTCCACAACCTGGGTTTCAAAATCGTTGCAACGGAGGGCACACAAAAGTTTCTTTCAGAAAATGGTATACCTGCAATGCATATCAAAAAAATACACGAAGGAAGGCCGCACATTGTGGACGCAATACACAACAAAGAAATTCAGCTAATCATCAATACGCCCATAGGTAAGTTCGGCATGTATGACGACTCTTACATCAGAAAAGCGGCAATAAAATACAAGATACCTTACATAACAACAACTGCGGCGGCAAAAGCGGCTGCAGAGGGCATAAAGGCATATATAGAACAAAAGGGCGGTGAAGGTGTAAAATCCTTACAGGAATATCATAGGGATATCTGTTAATTTGAGATGGAAAGGCGGTTTATGGTTTACGGCAAAGGCGGTTTAGCTGTTAAACATCAGATATGCGCTAATCGATGTCAGATGTCAGCCATATGAATTTATAAGGAGGATAGCCATGGATGAAAAAGAACGTCTCAATGCTTTGGAGGTTGCCCTCAATAATGAAATGAGGGAACGTGAGTTTTATCTTAAACACGCCGAGCAGACAAAAAATCCACTCGGCAAAGCCATGTTCAAAAATATTGCCGAAGAAGAGCTTGAACATTATGAACGCCTGAAAGAACTTCAAAAAAAATGGAAAAAAAACGACAAGTGGCCCGAAACCGTCCCTCTTACGGTTAAAAAAACAAATATCAAAGAGATACTTGTAGATACAATCAAAAATATCGACAAAACCATTCAGGCTGATGCAGGTGACCTCGAAGCAATAAAAATCGCAGTGGAATTTGAAGAAAAAGGAACACGGTTTTATGAAAAACTAAGGGATGCCAGCGCCGACCCAAAGGAAAAAGAATTTTTTGATTTACTCGCTATGATTGAAAACGAGCACTATATGTCACTTAGGGATGCAGAAGAATACTTCAGTGACCCTACATCGTGGTTTATAAAAGTCGAGCATCATTCAATGGACGGGGGTTAGGGTTAAGCTGATAGCTGATAGCGAATATCTTACATCATTCTTTCCATTAAACCGGTTATCTTTTTGAGCATATACCATATATTTTCAAATTGATTTTACGGTTTAATCGGAATTATCTATCATCAGGATAGGGCATG
>Ga0116191_1001925_pt1 | contig 16238 bp, 12 predicted proteins | sample AD_UKC111_MetaG_FD_89897 | JGI IMG/M metagenome (GOLD analysis project Ga0116191, IMG submission 89897) | Active sludge microbial communities of municipal wastewater-treating anaerobic digesters from Hong Kong - AD_UKC111_MetaG | ecosystem: Engineered > Bioreactor > Anaerobic > Digestate...
CATGGTGACGTGGCGAGCAGACTCTTTACCCGTGTGATGTCGCCAGAAGTGTGCAACATGCACGGATGTGAAATACTGATGCCCTGCATCTTCATCATGATGAAGAGCAAAAGGACTATTAGGGTAATGGTCTTTTTTATATTCATTGTTCTTCGTTTTCTCCCCAAAGGGAATTTTGTTTGGCATTGATAACGTGATTGCCGTTATCATCTTTCTCATAGCTGCCTGTTTCATTGGATGCCTGTATCGACATGGCTGCCATGACATGGGTAGGGACGTCCATGGCACAAGTGTGGATGACAGGTGCCAGATAAGTAAGTTTCATTGTTACGATGCTGTTGTTTGGTTGATAATAGGATACGTCTCACGCTTTGTGACGATGCAATAAGTATCAAAACTCAGACCTATGTTCTTAAAATAGGTAATCTTGTTAATAACATAGGTCTGAGATATGTATGGAATCAGACTGACATTGACCGCCTCTGGCAAGGAGACAAGTGGCATGTCACTCCTTGTAGAGCATCAGCGTGCTCCAGCCAAGTTGGTCGAATGCCCCGCTGTTAACGCCGTAACGGCTGTCGCCAGCACCGCATTCGGGGCGCAACTTGTCTGCGAACTGCTTTACATAAGCGTATCCTGATGCCAATCCCTTCACCTTGGCGTAATGGTTGTAATAGATTTCCCAACCTGGGCGCACACCGCCGCGGCCAGTATCATCAGCTACTTGGGTATGCGTGACACCGTGGTTTTTGTCCTTGCAGGTGCAGTTCACACAATAATAATACGTGTTGAACGGCATCTTTGTGGCAGCGATAATCCACGAACCAGTGGAATTGGTATTGTCGGTGCCGCTTTTCAGATTGCTCAGAGCCACATATTCGCCCAGTTTGAGCAGCGCATTGTCGTTGGCGGAGAAGAAGTCGAGCTTGCTCACCGATGAGTTTTTGGTGTAAAGTGTGTAAGCCATCTGTGCGAGGTTGGCAGTAACCATTGCCGACATCTCGGCGTGTCCCTGGTCGCGACCGCTCTCCTGATCTTGGCAAATCTTCTCTCCTGTGCCGAGTGGATCATCGAATGTGCCTTGTATCAGGTTTTTGATGCAGCCGTTGCCCACACCATTATAGAAATAATTTACCACAAAATTTACCATATCGTTGTTTTCGGTCAGGATGCCGATGGAGAGATACGAACACATATTGACCAAATCCCAGTTAGACCAGTAATGCAGCGAACATACATTGCTGCCAGTGTGTGTGTCAAGGAAACTCTTGTTTTTGGAAGCGAACACCTTGACAATCCAATTTTTGAATACGGTGATTTTGGATGAACTCCATCCGCTGTAAGTCTGCATGATTTCAGCGGCATTGGCAAAGGTGTAACCCTGTGCGCCCGCTGCCAGCACCTGATTGGCGTCATTCGATGTAATCTCAGTGCAAGTGGCTGCCCACGCATCGAGGATGGAAACGGAAAGGTCGGCATATTTGGCGTTGCCGGTGAGCTTCCATAGCAGGGCCGTCTGATAAGCGGCTGCGGCATCACGCATGGCATAAGCATAATTTTCCTTACCTTCACCGATACCGGTAGCGTCGCCACGGATGATTTGTGTCTGCGGCTGAGCAGTATAAGTGAGTTGAGAATAGGGGCTGTTTATCAATGCCTGATAAGCCTTTTTCACTGCATCGGGTGCTGTTCCGGCATCCAAACTGGCTTTCACACGGTCGAAATCGTTCTGACTGTACATGGCACACGGATGGTTGAACGTATATGTAGCCGCAACTGGTACATAAGTGTTGGTGGTATCTGTGATGGTAAGATCCACCGTGCCGAATTCATTTTCGCGGCAAGATGTCTGCACTGCAAGGAGCAGCACTAGACCAATGGCTGTTATAATATTTGTTGTTTTCATCATTGCATGATTTTGATTATTCATAAATAAGTATCTCAGGTTTCCCCTTCCCTCCTTGGGAGGGGAGGGGGAGGTCTTACTCATACGTCAATCCTTCGCTCTTAATATATTTCTGCACATCAGAGAGGCTCTTGAATGTCTGTATCCAATAGAGATTGTAAGAAATCTGATGGTCTACGGTCTTCATGTCTGCATACTTGATTTGAAGTGTGGTGAAGTCTACGGTCTCATTGGTCGGCATCAGTCCTCCCGTGCCGCAAGCCTGCGTACTGAGGTCGTAGATGAACACGTGGCTGCCGTCGGAGCATTTGTAATCGTAAAGATATTTGTTATTGCCATTGGCGATGGCCTTATAGGCAGTACCGCTTGCGCTGGTACCCACAGCATCTAAATTAATGTTGCGCGAGGTGATGCCGTCGATGCCCTTTACATCGTTCATGCGGATGGCAAAGATAGGATAATTACCTACGTGGAACCATGTATGCGCATCCCAGCACTTGATGTCGGCACGCTCTGTGGTGGCGTTTGCCTTATAAGTGGTGATGGTGATGTAACCGTCGTGCCATACGTGCGACGATGATGTGCCGTTACCGCTCTGCTTGGCATTATACCAACTGTATTGGTTCTGATTGTGGAACGTCTCGCGGATGAGACCAGCAGGGATGTTCAGTTTGATAGAAGAGCTCTTGCCCGTCTGAGGACAGGTAGCAGTGATGGTGACGGCACCGAAGTTGCCGCTCTGATTGAATGTCACCACGCCGTCTTTGACCGTTGCGATGTTCTCATCGGATGATGTCCACTGGATGAGCGAAGTGGTGCATTCGGCAGGCAAAGTGGTGTAAGAAAGTGTGACCGACTTCTCGTTGATGGCGCAATCATAGCCTTTGTCTGACGAATAGGTCTGAGCCAGCGTGATGTCCTGCGGCTGAATGATTTGGCGGATGTTGATTACCTTGGTTGCGGCAATGCCCGAACCATCGAGTGCCGTGGCAGTGATGGTGACAGGAGTTTTGGCGGCAGACGTGGTTTTGGCAGTGAGCACACCATACATATCTATCGTGGCTGCACTCTTGTCGGAACAACTCCATTTCACGGTTTTGTATGTAGAGTTTGACGGCGTGATGACCGTTGACAGATGCAACGTGTCTCCGCCATAGACATCATCGGCAGACGAGACGATGTTGATTGCTGTGGCCTTGACCATCTCGTTAGACACTGCAATCTTGAGTGTGGCGTTGATGCCGCTGCCTGAATAAAGTCCTTCGGGAGACACCTGCACCATGGAATAGCCCGCGCCATCGCCACTCAGAGCGTTCACCACACCCTTGTCGTCAACCGAGGCAACGTCTTTGTTGGTGGAAGTCCAGACCACATCTTTGAAAGTGGCCGTATCAGGTAGCAGAGTGTAATCGAGTGTGATGCTTTCGCCCTTGACCATAGGCAACACCTGTGCGCCAGTGGCATCGATATAGATGAGTTGTTTGAGATTGTCGGGCAGATTGAATGTGATCGACGACGGCACTGTGGCAGCAGGTACCACCGACAAATCATCGTTGTCTTTGCATGATGCTGCGGTGACGGCCATAGCGATGCACAATGCATAATTCACCATGCGTAAAGACTTGTGCTGTGGTCTGCTTATCTTGTTGAAATTTATCGTTTTCATAATTATCAATTTTTATCAATTATCAACTATCAATTAGTTACTCCATCCTGGGTTTTGTCCGAGGTTTGGATTGAGCTGCAACTGATCGGAAGGCAACGGATAGAGATATAGTTTGTCGCTCCATGTGCGGTCGCCGTAGAGAAGAATGCAACCGTCACTTGTGAGCTGGCGTGACTGTGTGGTCCAATGACTCTCAAACCATGTACCTTTGTAGAGCACGCCCACCTGGTCCATTGGCATTTCGACAGGGGCTGTGGCCCAACGTTTCAGATCGTCTATGCGATAGCCTTCGAACATCAGTTCCACGGTGCGTTCACGGCGAATTTCTTCGCGCATGGAGAGTGAATTGGTTGTGACGAGAGCATTGCTGAGTTTCGCCATATTGGGATTCACACGCTGGCGGACGAGATTGAGGGATATATCAAGATCATTGTCGCTGATTTGTCCGCCCAATTCATAAGTGGCTTCGGCATAATTGAGCAACACTTCAGCATAACGGATCACGGGGAAATCCATAGATTCGTAACGGTCGGAGACCTGGCGTTCCACTGCCCACTTGTGTGTCTGATATCCACTGTTGGAAGTCACGCTCACGGTGAGTGCATTGTTCTCATCGGTTGCATCCCATGCAGAGCGGCAGTTGTTGGCGGTGTTGTTCCAAACTTTCGTTCCATTTTCAGCAAGTGTAGTGAGCATACGGTTGTCGCGGTTGTCAAACTCCGATGTCGCCGTGGTATAGCCTTTGAACAACGTTGATTTTGCAATCGGCAGACCGTCTTGGCAAACATACATATTGGCGAGTTTGCGCGTAGGGTAGACGGCATTGGTGAGATATGCCTTGGTGATGTTCAGTCCCACTCCGTCGGCAAGACGGTGGCGACGAGCAAGGATGTACTCGGTGTTGTCGGCCGTGGTCAGTCCGGCTGGATTACACTTGGTATCTTCCAGAATAAACATGTAGCGGTAACTCTCCGTACCCAACTGTGCATTGTAGAAGAGTTTGTAATGTGCGCGGTCCATCACCTTCTTGGCTGCATCCTTGGCAATCTGCAAGAGTGCGGTGGAACGTGTGGTATTGGTTGTGGTCTCGGCTCCATTGGTATGGAACTTCTGCCATGTACCCTCGAAGAGAGCTACTCGCGAGAGCATCGCGTAAGCAGCATCCTTGCCCAGTTTGCCAGCTGCAGATGGCGTGTCTGGCAGTCCCTCGGCTGCATCCTGTAAATCCTTGATGATTTGGTCGATGACTTCTCCGCGGTCGTTACGTTTGGTCTGTAACTCCTCAGAATTCATGTCGAGGGGTTTTAGCACTAGTATTGCGTCGCCATAAATCTGAACGAGTTCGAAATAACAGTAGGCACGGAAGAATTTCGCTTCGGCTACAGGTACCGTGATGGAAACCTGGTCAGAGAAGTTCTCGGCACGGTTGAGTAACAGATTGGTGTAATAGATGTGGGTGTAAAGCGTGCTGTAGTTACCGTCTGTGGATGGTATCGAGTTGGTGCCCGCACTGTAAGAGTTGAGGCTTGCGCCAGCGATGAGGTCGGAACGCAAATCACTGTGAGGACCGTCGGATACGGCATACTGATAGGTGGCACCCGACTGAATGTCGTGGGTGTAGCTGTAGAACTGGTTGGCAAACAACTGGAAGTTGTTGGCAGTGGTCCAGACGGTAGCATCATTCATCTGTGCTTCGGGCTCGAAGTTCATGCAAGAAGTGAACATCATGCACGATGCACTCAATACAATGCACAACGATGCGCGCAACTGTCTGGTTATTTTATTGAAACTAATGGTATTCATAATGAGCAATTTTCAATTATTAAAAAGTGAGATTCAATCCAAATGTGAAGTTTCGCGTAAACGGATAACGCTGTACTCCTGATGCCGAGAGTTTGGTCTCAGGGTCCCATCCGTCACTGATTTTTGTAGACTCCCAAAGGTCGGAACCTGTGAAGTAAACGCGTGCAGACTGCACAGCCTTGATGCTACGCAAGAGAGATGTTGGGAATGTATAACCGATGGTGAGATCCTTCAGACGGATGTAACGTCCATCCTGTGCTGTGAGCGATGATGCCTGATAATCATAAGTCACGATATTTGAGTCGGTGGTGTAAGGACAATAATAGGCATTGGGATTGTCGGTGCTCCATGTGTTACCGATACTCGACGTTGTGGTATTGGTGTAGAGCGAGCGGAAAGGCACTGTCCATGAGTCGACACCGCGATAGACAAAGCGGTTGGCTGAGCCTTGGAACACCACGTTGATATCAAATCCTTTCCAACTTGCACCGACGTTGAACGAATAAGATATTTCTGGTGAGTCGCTGCCCAAATAGATGTAGTCTTTATAGTTTAGTACACCGTCGCCGTTTTCATCACAATACATGTTGTCGCCAACGCGCAGATTGTTCGGCATACCGATGCCGTTGTTGGTGTAATATTTGGCGATGTAAGCCTTGAGCTGTTCCTCTGTCTGTATCTTGCCGCCATAGCGCATACCGAAGATGGAATTGAGTGAATAGCCCTGATGTGTGCTGGTGTAACCCGATGAGAGCACAGAGGTGCCACCGTAGTCGGTGAGCTTGTTGCGGGCGAAGGTGATGTTGCCGCCCACATGATAGTTCACGTTACCTATTTTGCCGTTGTAAGTTATTTGCCCTTCAAATCCCCAGTCCTTAAACTTGCCGGAGTTCGCCGACGGAGCCTTGTCACCAAGGATTGCAGGATAGGTCATTGCCACGAGCATATTGTCGTTTTTCTTGAGGAATGCCTCAACAGTGCCGTTGAGCGAACCGCCGAAGAGTCCGAAATCAAGGGCTACATTATAGTTTTTGATACGCTCCCACTGACGGGTCGTGGATGCAAACTGTCCGTTGGTCTTGATATAGGTGAGCAGGTCACTGCCTACATAAGCGCCACCAGTAGAAACGAGATTATAGAATTGATAACCGTCATAATTGGCAATGCCGCTCTGCGAGCCCATCTCTGCATAAGATGCGCGCAACTTCAAGTTGTTCAGCCACTTCACGTCTTTCAGAAAAGCCTCCTGATTGATGCGCCATCCTGCTGATGCTCCCCAGAAGAAATCCCAACGATTCTTCTTCTGAAACTTCGACGAGCCGTCGTAACGACCATTCAGTTCTAGCAGATAACGGCTATCGAAATCGTAGTTCAAACGACCGAAGTAAGACATGTTTGCCGTGCGGTAATTATAATTGGAACCGTCTACAAGGGTCAACGTTCCGCTACCATTGATGACGTCGAGTCCATCGAGGATATCGGTATAGTTGGCACCGAAATATTCCATATCTTTCAGTTCATATTGCGAACCGAGCGTTAGACTAGTGTTGTGTACTTTTGCAAATGTCTTGTGGGCATTGAGGTAACCAGAAATGGAATAGAAATCGGTACGTGATGAGGTCTGTTCGAAATACGATTTGGCCTGTGTCGGGTCCTGCAATGTCTGTGTGGTGCCATTGTAATTATAATAGGTAATGGCGTTCTGTATCTTGCGTCGACGCGCGTCACTGGTGTTGTAACCCAAATTTACGTTGGCATCAAGCCACGGTGTGATGTGCGCTTTCAGTGTCTCGCTGATGTTGATGGTCGATACGGAGAGTTTGTTGTCGCCGCCTTCTTCAACCTTCGACACTGGTGAACCCCATGTCCCCCATGCGTAAGGTTTCCCGTTGGATGCACGCAGAGGCAGACCCGGCATCGGGAGCGATGTGGTGAGAGCTGCGGAGATGAGCGTAGGTGCCACCTGCTCCTGACGGGAATAGGCGATGGACGACTCCAAGGAAAATATTTTATTGAATTTATAGGTATTGTTGAAACGTGCATTGTAACGCTGGTTGTTGTTGTCACCATACTGCAAGGGCGAACCGTCATAGAGATAATTCAAAGAGATGCGATAGGAATTTTTGTCCGTTCCACCTGAGATGCTCAGGTTCTGGTCTGTGGACCACGAACTGCCGAATAGCGATCCGAGCCAATCAACACTGTCATCGAACACGAAATCCTTGACATCGGTAAATGCTGCACCGCCAAAGGGGTTTGTTGTTTTCTGCAAATCGATGTAGGTGTTCTTGTATTTCTTGGCAAGTTGTGCATAGGTGTACCACACGTTGGATGTGTTTCCATCATTCTCTAGAGCCTGCATCACACCGTCTGCCCACTGGTCGATATTGCAGATTTCGGGCATCAGACCCACTGTCTTCAATGTAGTGGAACCTCCGTATTCAATTTTCAGTCTGCCTTCTTTGCCTTTTTTTGTTGTGATAAGCACCACGCCACCTGCTGCACGACTACCATAGATGGCTGCCGAACCGTCTTTCAGAAAGTTGATGGATTCGATATCATTGGAGTTGAGCAAACGCATATCGTTCACGCTGTTGCAGGCCACACCGTCGATGATGACGAGCGGTTCGGTGGAGTTCATTGACGACGCACCGCGCAGATTCATCGACCAGCTCTCGTCGCCTGGAGCAGATGAGCTACGAGTAATCATCACGCCCGGTACCTGTCCCTGCAGAGCCTGCAACGGACTGGAAAGACCGCCTTTTTCCTGGAACGCTTTCGAGTCGACCACGGTCACTGCGCCTGTCAGAGATTCTTTCTTCTGCGTGCCGTAGCCCACGACAACCAGTTCCTGCAACATCTCTTCGCCTTCGCTCATTGTGATGTTCACGGGTGCTCCGTTGTAAGCTATCGTCTGGTCTTTGTAACCTACATAGGAGAACTTCAATTTAGCGCCCTTTTGCGCGTCGATAGTGTATTTCCCATCGATGTCGGTCACGGTTCCGCCCGTTTGTCCCACCACCTGTACGGTGACACCAATCAGAGGTTCGCCGCTCTTGTCTACGACTTTACCTTTCGCCTGCTGTTGTTGCGCCACGACGGGACTAGTGACTTCGGCAGCCACGATGGGCTGTGAACCGAGTGCCATTCCTGCGAGCAAACCCAGAGCGACAATTGCGGTCCGCCCTGTTGGGAAAAGCATTTTCCCGTTTGTTTGATTACTCTTCATAGATAAATGAATTATAAATTATTAGATAATGTTTTTCAGATAATGTTTCATCTCTTTAGTCGAGAGATAGATGTGAGCCTCCACGGTGCGCTGGCTCAGATTGAGTTGCTCGGCAATCTCGTGGGCAGAAAGTTCCTCATGGCGGTACATTTCATATACACGTGCGCGCTTGGGAGCCATCGTCGCTAGTTGGCGGCTTTCCATCTCGATGATTTCATCAGTCTCCACTTTTCTCACCACTGAGAAAGAATCATATTGCGAGATGCTCTGGCTGAGTTGCTTTTCAGCGTTATGTACGAAAGCGCGGTGACGGGCATCGTCGATAATCATGCGGTGAGCCATCACCATGAGCAGGTTCTTGGCTGTATCTTCGGCGATGACATCAAGTTCCATCACCTTGATAAAAAGATTCTGAAGCATATCCTCGGCTGCCATCATATTATGGGTGTAGCTCATGAAATAATGTTTCACTTCATCTTGATACTTCTTATAAATAGAAGTGATGATGTTGCGGTTTTGGAAGTTATTATTGTTTTCCATCTGCTGGTAAATTTGATGTTTCTTATTTCGAGTTAGTAATTTGATTTCGAGGGCAAAGATAATTCAATAATTGATACAAATCAAGAAAATTAGACGAAACATCCGCCAACTGATTTAGGGATTGGTCCAAATCGTTCAACTGATTGATAATGAGTAATTTATAAGAAGTTTGTCTAAATTAGACAAACTGATGGAACAAAAATATATAGCAAAAAAATGTGTCTCCACACAAAATTTCGCTTGAACATTCAATTGCAAAAATAGCGATTTTTATTATTTCCATTTACCCAGACATCCTAATTTATCTTTAGTTTCGTAAAATAAATAAACATTTATTTTGTTGTGTCTTTTGTTTTATCTATCTTTGCGAACGTCAAAATGATATATTTTCATTGGCCATTTTAAGTAAAGAAGACTATGACTCAAAGAAAAATAGAAGACAGAATGATATTTGCCGCATCATGCGTGGAAAGTGTCGCACGACAGTTGGGCTGTTCGTCAAAAGAAATATATCAACGAATGAAGAATGTAGACCTTATCAACAACTACATTTTAAAACATTATGAAACCATTCATAGCGAAAGCCGCAAGAACATCACAGATGATATAGTGGCATGTCTGTTGCTATGGGAAAATAACATGTTGAAAGGAAAGGAGACCTCCAAATGAAAGTTTACCATGGAACCACTGACAAAATAGAGCAACCCCTTGTTGCTATAGGCCGTCCCGAACTTGACTTCGGGCAAGGCTTTTACCTGACAGACAAACGGAAGCAGGCGGTAGAATGGGCTAGGCGCATGGCTGACAGACGATTATCTTCTCCGATAGTCAATGTTTACGAACTCGACATAGAGAAGGTATATAGTTCGTTTAGATGTCTAAAATTCGAAAAATACGATATGGCTTGGCTAGACTTCATCGCAGGCAACAGACAAGGAAAGAAACTTTGGAAAGGTTATGATTTTGTTGAAGGTGGTATCGCTAACGACCGAGTGGTCGATACTGTGGAAGGATACATAGCGGGACTGATTTCCGCTGAGGAAGCATTGAAACGATTGATGTACTTTATGCCAAACAATCAAATCTGTCTACTCAACCAACAAATGACAGACGATTATCTTCATTTCGTAAAAGCAATAAATATTAAGGAGAAATAAATATGCTAAGCGATCTATTGATGTGGAATAAAATCGGACGTATCATAACCCTTTTGGCCAAACATCTGAATGTGAAGCCGGAAAGGGCGTTTGACATTTTTTATCTATCGGAAACGAACCAACGGTTACACGACGCAGAAGATTATCTATTTACGATGAGCGACCGCTATATTGTAGATGAACTGATACTTGAATTGCAAGGAAAAATGTCATAAGCCATGGCGATTACTACTTTTTCTGATAGTTTGTTGGACCGTAGCACCGCATGTTGGGCGGTGAAAAAACACCGTGTATTCAGCCAACTGATGACAATAATCTACTTGTCCGAACCTCTTGATTGATTTTTTTAACCTTTTTAGTCTTTACCCATGTCAATTTTAACACGAGTGAAAGTGATAAAATAGAATTGAAATGTTAACAAAAATGGGCATTGGAGCAGGTAAAATCATGGGCGATTTTCATAAAAGCATCAAAATGAAGTGCAATCTACAACAAGATGGAGCGCATAAAGCATCTAAACGGAGGCTACAATGGAACACATCTCACTCCATTTTGATACTTATTGCATTATATCAGAAAGAAGATGATGATGAAAAGACAATGGAATATTTGATAACATGTTGATAAACAAAGGATTACAGATATCGCTCAAATTTTGCATATTTGCGACCAAATGAAGGGACGTGAGCAAATAATCGAAATTTGAGTGATGTTCCATGCAAAAATTTAACATTGCAAAAGCTATAAACACCTATCAAAAGTTGCCTATATCAATATCATTCTGTAGGCGGATGTCCTGATAGAATTCTCACATCTTGATGTTCCGTTTCTTGAGATATTCTGTAGGAGTCATGCCCTCCACACGGCGGAAGGTGCTGAAGAAAGAGGATTTCTTGAAACCGCACTTTTCGCTGAGCGCCGTAAGCGTGTAGCGTCGATACTCGCCGTCATCGATGAGACGCTTGAACTCGCGCAGACGGTAGGCATTGATGAACTCGTAATAGTTTTCCTTGAGATAGAGACTGAACACCAGGCTAAGTTTGCTTGCCGACAGATGCAACGTGTCGGCAAGGTCGCTCATTTTGAGTTCGGGGTTGGTATAGATTTTCTTTTCATCGATATACGCCTTCATCTGCGCCACGATGCCGGCACATTCCTCCTCGTCTATCTTCACACGATTATACTTGGGCAATTCCTCGCGGTGCTGTTCCGTCTCCACTTCGATAAGTGCCTCCTCTATCTCGTTGCGCTCGGAAAGCAGATCGTTGGTGTTGCGGCGATAGCGGCGCCAAAGTAGGAAGAGCGTAATCGCCACGACGATGAATATCAATTCGATGATGGCGAGCCACGATGGTACCACCACGATGTTATAGACGACACTTGTGCCAGGTGCACCGGTCAATCTGACGGTCATTTCGTGGTTGCCAGGCAACATATTGCGGAGTGCAATCTCACTGCCATCCTGTATCAGATGCCAGTTTTTGTCGCCGTCCAGACGATATTCGTAGAGGCGACCGTAAGGACGGGCGAAATCTTCGAGCACTGGCTTCACACTGAGCGCACCTGACGTAAGATTCCATTTCAGCATGATGCGCCGTTTCTCGTTCACTTGAGTTTCTTCGGTATAAGGTATCAGTTCGCCGCTCTTGCGGATGTCGTAGAGCAACACTTTGAACCGTGTACTCTTCTGCCACTGCTCCAAACGGTCAGGGCGAATACTCATCAGACCGTTGGATGTGCCGAGCCACAATGTGCCTTTACTGTCGATATGAATGGAGCCATTGATAAGTTGACAGCATAATCCTTCGCCATAGCCGAAGTGGAGTAGGTCGTGCATGTCGTAATTCATGCGGAACAGACCGTTTTCCGTTGCCACATAGAAATGTCCGCGGAGGTCGTCGTGGAACGAATAGCAAGTCTCGTCGAGCAATCCTTGCGGCAAGGTGATGCTGCCAAAGCGGTTCATCGACGGACTGCTATAATTGATGTGCGACATCATGTTGAAATAGACCGTGCCCTGATGGCCGACACAGATTTCACTCACCCGTTCCCGATTGAAGAATCCTTTAGGAAAATTGCTGTTTTCGAACTGTCCGCTCGCCGACGTGTAGAGCGAAAGTCCCTGTGCACCGCCTATCCACCCGTTGCCGTTGGCACTGAAGGTGATGGCGCTGATGACGCCGCCCATGATGCGGGCGTTGTTTTCGGTGTATCGGGTGAGATGCCCGCCCTTGTCAAGGATGAAGATGCCCTCGCCGCTGCCTATCCATAACCGTCCGTCGGGAGACACGGTCAAAACATTCACCGTAGTGTTGTCGAGCAGCGGGTCGCCGCTCACCGTGGTCAGGGCTGCCGTCTGCGGATTGAACACGCGCACGCCGCCATCATAAGAAGCCACGTAATAACAGCCGTTGAAAAAGGTGATGCAGGTGATGATATGCACGCCGCCGAGCTGTTCGGGTGAATAATGGCGAATGATGCCGCGTGTCTCATCCACGTAATAAAGTCCCGTGCTGGAACCGATGAGCACCTCGCTACCGCGGATGCAGAAGCTGCGCACATCGATGCCGGCAGTGCTGAAATCCCGGAATCGGTAAATGTTGAAGAGGGGCGCACTATGGTAGGTGTATGCCATGCCGTAACGGTAGAAGCCGAACCAGTCCACGCCGTTGGCATCCTTGTAATAACAATAGGTGGCATTGGTGGGCAGATGGTTGCGGCTCGTGCCCAAGGTGTTGAACTGTTCCCGAATGGTGTTGGTACGGGTGTCGAGCAGATAGGCCCCCGACCCGTCGGTACTCACACAGAGATCACCCGCACGCGTCACGTTGAGTGAGGTCACCACATTGCCCACACCATCCACATGCACAATCTTGCGAGTATGGATATCATACGCGAAGAGTCCGTTGTTCTTGGTTCCGATGTAGAATTTGCCACGGCAAAGGGCCAGATGCCCGAATGCGGTGCCGTCTGGCATACGGTCGGTGAGCATCGTACTTTTCACCCTTCCTGTGCGCGGATTGTATTGGTTGAGGGCATAACGGCTGATAAACCACACGTTGCCGTGCCCGTCGGCTTTGATGTCGCGCACCGAATTTTCTATCCCCAATGGCGATGCTCCCACTGAAACGGTCTTCAGATGTCTGCCGTCGTAGATGTGCAAACCGTTTCGGTTGCCCATATACAGGTTGCCCTGATATTCCAACAAACATTCCACCCGCTCTATTTGGGGCAGGATGCGCTTGAAATTGCGGGCATCGGTCTTCAACTCGAACAGGCCTTCCTTGGTAGCAGCATAAATGGAATGGTTGCTGCCCTCCATAATATTGTAAGTGTAATTGCGGTCAACGTCTGCACGTGGTATGTTGAAAGTCACAATTTGCCGACCGTTGTAGCGGTTCACACCGTCGCTAGTGGCTATCCATACCTGTCCGTTATGGTCGGTGATGATGCGCGAGACCGACTCGCCTGCGAGCCCGTTCTCCTTGTTGATGAAGTGCATCACCTCATCATTCACCGCATCCGCCCGCATGTCCAGTACGCACATGCAGCACATCCATATCAAAAGTCCGTATCGGATATAATTGTTCATGATAGATTCGTGTCATTCCAAACTAGTGTTGTCATCGCATTGAATATCCATAAATAAATCATGTTTTCATCCGTCACAACTACCAATTTTGATGCAAATATAAATAAATTTTATTGATTACTATTTGTTTCAGAAGAAAAAATCAAGATAATGATTCATTATTTCAGTTTTAATTTAAGTATCTTATGCCTTTTGTTCGTATTCATATAAAAATACAAGCGACTAATATGCGACAACGAATTTTTTACATAGCACTGATGCTGTGCCTTGCGCTTGGCTCGGCAAATGCCAAGGGCGTAGACGTGGCGAAACTGAAATCCAAGGTGGACGTTTATCTCAAATATGTGGAGGCTCAACCCGATTGGCTTGTGTCCCGTTTGCAGATGTACTGGAAAAGTCATGCCACGGATGTGTTTATCAATGGTGAGTCGTTCGACCATGCTGGCGGCGACCGTGCGCCTGTAGCAACCGTAAAATTCAACGGCACGCGCGGCACTGAAGCATCTTATCATGCTCCGAAACTGGAGAATGTGGTGCCTTATGACGACGATGACAACAGCGACGTCACCTATATTGATGCTGCCACAGGCAAACAGGAAAAGGCACATCCGTCGAAGACTGGCTGCAACATCGCCTCGCTGAACCGTCAGATACTGGGCATTGCACGCGATGCCGCCACGATTTATCATGAAACCGGCGACAAGCGTTACGCTCAATTGGCTTTGCCGGTATTTGACACCTATCTGAAAGGCATCTATTACCGCAACGTGCCCACCGACCTGAACCACGGTCATCAGCAGACGTTGGTGAGCATGACCACGTTCGAGGTGATTCATGAGGATGCCATCAGCGAAGTGACTCAAATCTATACGTTGCTGGGCAAATACATCACCAAAGACCGTTACATCTACGACAGTGCGCTGAAGAAATGGGCCGAGAACATCATCGCCAACGGCGTGCCCCACAACAATTGGGACCTCTTTCAGGCGGAGTTCATCGCAAAGGTTGCTCTGGCGTTGCAGGACAATTCCCGATATGCCGACGGCCGAGGACAGCAGTATTATCTGGACTATATCATGAACCAGTCTAGCATCCGCCAGTGGAGCATGAAACGGTTGGCCGACTTCGGTTTCGACCCGAAGACCGCCATCTGGTACGAGTCGCCAGGCTACAGTTCTGCCGTGCTCGGCGATTTCTCCGACTTCGCCAACACGATGGACCAGCAGGCGGGCATAGACGTGTTCCGTCAGATTCCCGTGCTCACCCGCGCCGTGATGACATCTGCGCAATACCTGTTCCCCAACCGAATGATTGCCGGTTTCGGCGACACACACCCCAACTATCTCAGCAATACGGGCATAGACAACATTCTGAAATATGCCGTGCGCCACAAACTCACGTCGCTGGCTGATTCGTTCCATGCCTTGAAAGCCGCCGTGCAACCCGATGCATCCGCTCAGGATATCGCTCGTTATGTGTCGCCTTCGTTTTATGCGCCTAATGTTTCGTGGGTGGTACAGCGCACAGGTATGGACGTTCGCCACGACCTGATGATTTCGCTCAACGGTAGTTTGGGTAACCATCAGCATGCCAACGGCATCTCTATGGAACTCTACGGCAAGGGTTATGTGCTGGGTCCCGATGCGGGCATCGGCAAATATCTCTACAGCGGATTCGATTATTCGGAATATTATTCCCAGTTCCCTGCTCACAACACGGTGTGTGTGGACGGCATCTCCAGTTATCCCGTGATGATGTCGCACCATCCGTTCAAGATGGTCTCGCGCTATCCCGACAACAATGATGAGGGTGCCTTTCCTATGGAAACCTACACCGAGGTGTCGTTTCTGGAACCTGAGAGCAACGCCACGCAACTGCGCACCAACGGCATCGTGAAGACTTCTGCCACGGGCGGATATTATGTGGACATCTTCCGCAGCCGAAAGGTGGAGGGAGGCGATAAGTTCCACGACTATTTCTATCACAATCTGGGACAGACCATGACGCTCACCGCCGCCGATGGCACACCGCTCGACCTGCAACCCTCCGACGAACTGGCTTTCGCGGGCGGTCATCTCAATACGTATTCCTATATCTACAATAAAGAATGTGCTACAACCGCTAAAGATATCAAGGCGACGTTCACCACGCAATGTGGCGACGGACGGCGCATCGACATGACGATGTGGATGGCGGGCGACAGCAATCGCAAGATTCTGCGGGCGCTCTCTCCAGCCAATCTCGAATACGAGCGCATGCCCAATCAGCCATATAAGATTGGAGAACAGCCCGTACTCACGTTCATCGCTCGTCAACAGGGCGAGGCATGGACGCATCCCTTCGTA
>Ga0116191_1001927_pt1 | contig 16227 bp, 9 predicted proteins | sample AD_UKC111_MetaG_FD_89897 | JGI IMG/M metagenome (GOLD analysis project Ga0116191, IMG submission 89897) | Active sludge microbial communities of municipal wastewater-treating anaerobic digesters from Hong Kong - AD_UKC111_MetaG | ecosystem: Engineered > Bioreactor > Anaerobic > Digestate | place...
TCATGGAGTCCATCACCTTGTTACGGTATCCTTCGATGCGGTGCAACATCTCCCGGTCCGTGCCCTCACGCCACGTGAGCGAGGGCCCTGAATGGGTGTGCGAGAAGTTGATCAAAAGGTGCGGCCGGTCGATGCCGTGCTTGTGCATGACACGGGCGGCGACCATATCCGTCATCACCTTGGGCATATTCACCAGGTCTACGGTGATGACGATCAGTTTTTGCCCTTTGGCGTCCTCTATGGCCAGCGCCTTTGTCCACAGGTCGTGGGCGATGCCTTCAGACGGGTGCGTGCGCGCGGCGAAACCTCCCATCCAGATCGGGCTCGGCGGAGTGATCAAGCGCTTCCCGAAACCGGCTTTGAAACCCGCGCCATAAAGGCTTTCCGAAATCAGAAATGCGAGCAGCAGACTAAATTGTTTCATGAGCTTTCTCTTTGCGCGGCGTGATGCCAGCTACAGATATGCGCACGAATGCAGGCGTGCGACGCAGCAAACCATCATACCGCCGCGCGCAATTTCCGGGCGGAGAACGTTAGCCTTGGGACTCAGAAACCTGAGTTATTAAAAAGGATGGTGAGCGCGGAAGGAATCGAACCTTCAACCTAGTGATTAAGAGTCACTTGCTCTGCCAATTGAGCTACGCGCCCGATCTGGGTTGGCTTGGTTGTGGGAAGCGCGAAGAACTACTTTGCGCTTACCGCACAATCGTCAGTATATCATTTTGCGCCGCCGTTTGTGTTGTACACCGCAAAATCGCGGATGCGCGGGGTGCCGGACGACTCGATCACGCGGATTCGCACGGCGCTGGCCGTGACCGGCGCAAAGCGGTCGATCTTCTTGTGGCCGATTGTGCGCGCGGCGGCCAGAGTCTTCCATTTCCCATTCACCAGTGCCTGGATCTCGTACCGGTGCACATGCTGGCCATAGTAGAGGTCCTCCATGGTCACCACGCTGTCGAAGCTCACCGGCTGCCGGAATGTGATGGACATGCGCCTGGGGTCCATGGCCCCTTTGCTCGCCAGATTGTTCGAATACATGCGCCGGATGGCGTCTCCGAACTCGCGCAGCCGCGCCACGTCGGCCTCCGGCATGAGGCCGCGATTGTCGGGCGCCAGGCCCAGCATGAGCTGTGCCCCATAGCCCACCGACCGGTGATAAAGGTCCACAAGCGCATCCAGCGGCTTGAGCTTCTGTTCGGAGTTCGGATGCCAGAACCAGCCTCCCTTACGCAGTGGCGTGTCGCATTCCTGTGGACGCCAGCGCTTTACGCCGGCCACGTCCACTACGTTCCAATTATCCGGTTCGGTGAAACCGTCCTCGTTGCCGCACCAGCGTATATGGCCTTCCTTTAGGAAGCCAGCGCCGCTGAAAAACAGCGTGTTCGGCTGGAAATCGCGCAGCGTACAAATGTAGCGGTCCCAATCGTAGACGTGCCCCTCGCTGCCCGCGCCGTCCACCCAGAACTCCGTCAACTCGCCGTAATGTTGAGCGAGTTCCGCGACCTGGCTCGCGTAGAAGTTGTCGTACGCCTTGCTGTCCTTATAAGAAGGTTCATGGCGGTCCCAGGGCGACAGGTACACGCCGAACCTCAAACCCTGGGCGCGCGCGGCGCGTTCGACCTCGCGCACCAAATCGCCTTTGCCGCCGCGCCAGGGACTGGACGCGACGCTGTAGCTTGTCGCGCGCGACGGAAACAGGCAGAATCCATCGTGATGTTTCGCCACCAGGACCAGGTAGCGCGCGCCGGCGGCCTTCGCCGCCGCCACCCACTGCGCAGCGTCGAGTTGCGTGGGGTTGAACACAGACGGATCGGCCGTGCCGTCGCCCCACTCTCGGTCCATGAAGCTGTTGGGCCCAAAGTGAATCAGGACGCCGATTTCGAGATCCTGCCAGGCCACCTGTTGCGGGCTGGGCTTGACGTCGGTGAAGTTCTGCGCCGCCAGTGTCATGGAGAAGGCGAGCGCGGCGATCGTTGCAACGATTCGTGTCATGTCAGTTCTCACTTGTTGTCGATCAGGAAAAACACAGCCGGTCCGAGATATCTGTCTTGGAGCGTGATGTCGATGGTTACCGCCGTGCGCGAACCCGGCGCCGGTTGAGGGATGCGGATCGTAAGCGGTGAAGAGGCGGTGGTTCCCGCAGCGACTCTCATGGTTCCACTTGCGGGTCCGCTCCAGCGGACCTCCATCGGCGCATCGAGCGGATTCGCGACGCGCAGTTCGAGCTTCTGCCCTTCGGCGCTCCACTGGCTGACGAGCGGATACACGCTCACCAGGTGGGGATTGAAGTCGAATTGATGGCGGCCTGTAGGAGACAACTCGTCGAGGGCCCGCGCGGCGTCCTCTGCCCATCGTACGCGCAGGTCCCATTCTTCGGCGCGGAATTCGAAAGGACGCTCGTGCGCGGCCAGCACCCATTCCGGCGCGATCTTCCGCATCAGGCGCGCGGAGGCGGCGTGGTAGGCGGGAAAGCCCCGGTTGAAGCCGCTCCATCCGCCCGTGCCGTTGGCGAGATCCCACAATTCCAAGCCCTGGAAAGTGTCGCCGGAAAACACGGCGCGGTGGCCGTCAACGGTGGTTTCGAGAAACTCATGGAACCAGGTCTGTCCCGGCGCGTGGTAGGCGCGCATCCGATAGCCGCGCCAGGTGAACTCCTCGCCGTCGGCGAGAACGCGGTCGGGCTTCACGCCGTCGAAGTACGAAAAAGGGTGCCAGTAAGCCGTCGGATGCTCGAGCAGGTCCGCGAGCGGCTTTACGGTGACCATTTCCGCGCCGTAGCGCGCCTTTAACTCTGGCAAGCGCAGCACGTGGTCCACGTGCAGGTGCGTGATCCAGATCTTTTCGACCTTGCGCGCGCCGATGCGTTCCAGGATGGGTGGCCACTCGGCGGGATCCAGGTTGTTGTCCACGGCGAAGCAAGCGCCCGAATCGTCGACGAGGAAGTAATTGTTGCCGGTCAGCCAGAGATGCGGGCTGAGTCGCTCGAGAAGTTGCTTGCCTACCCGCACGGTCTCCAGGCGTTTGAGTGGCGTAGACGGCGCGAGCGGCGGTGTGCGTGTCAGCGCATAGAGATCGAAGTTCTTCAGTTCCGCCGCGCGCCACAAGCGGCCGGCGGTGATGGCGAGCGTCTCCTCGATGCCCTGCGTTTGAGGCTCGCCGTGCGACGGCGCCAGCACCGCCGCATTCAGGTCGCGCAACTTGATGAGCGATGCCGCCGCGGCTTCGTAGCCGTGCCCGCGCCAGTGGTCCCAATCGAGCTGGTAACCTTGCCACACCTTGCCTCGCGCGTAGATTGCGTCTCCCGAAAAGAGGACCTTTTTGCCGCCAATATTGGCCGTGTAAGCCACGTGGTCGCGCGTGTGGCCCGGCGTGGCGACCACGCTCAGCGATCCTGCAGCGGTTTGGATCTTCGCGCCCGGTGTGACGTCGAAAGACCCAAAGCTTTCATCGGGCACGACGACGGAGTACACAATGGCCCCATGCGGGGCGGGGAAGAACTTGCGCCAGTAATCGGCTACCGGTGCGCCGGGAGCATGAATCGGAATGCCACGCGCACGGGCCTTTTGAAAATCGAACCATTGATCGCGGTCGCGGTGCGTGAGATAGATCGCGTCCACGTGGCGCACGCCGATGGAGCCGAGCTTGTCCAGTACATCGCCGCTCGCGAGGTCGATCAGCACGGCGCGGTCACCCGAACGGATGACGTAGACGTTGGCCGCGTCGCGGTAGACGAAGAGATTGTCGAGCAGCGGCTCCAATGCCGCAAGACTGAATAGCAGAAGCGCAAGCATGGCGGGTCAGCTCCAGAGACGGTCCCAGGCGCGCTCCTTGTCCCATTGCGGCGTGGGCTCGAAGAAACCGCCTTCGCCAATGTGCTGCTTCACGGCCTCTTCGTTCAGCGTAATGCCGAGGCCCGGCGAGTCGGGCACCGGGATAAAACCGCGCTGGAGTATGGGTTTCGCAACGCCGTCCACCAAGTCGCTCCACCAGGGGATGTCCACGGAGTGGTTTTCGAGCACCAGGACGTTCTCCGTGGCCGCGGCGCAGTGTACGTTCGCCATACAGGCGACCGGCGATCCGGCGAAATGCATGGCCATGGGGACGCCGTATTCCTGGGCCATGTCGCCGATCTTCTTGGTTTCCATGATCCCGCCCGCCGTCATGAGGTCGGGGTGGATGATGTCCACCGCGTGTGCGCGGCACAGTTCGGCGAAGGGTTCTTTCAGATAGATGTCCTCGCCGGTGCAAGTGGGCAGGTTCACCTGGTCGGTGATCTGTTTCCACAGCGCGGTGTGCTGCCACGGCACCATGTCTTCGAGCCAAGCGAGGTTGTACTTTTCGAGCGCCTTTCCAAGGCGAATGGACGAGTTTACGCCGATGTGACCGAAGTGGTCCGCGGCCAGGGGGACGTCCATGCCGATCGTCTCGCGTATGCGACCTACGTATTCCGCCATGAGCGCGACGCCCTTTTCGGTAAGTTCCATGCCAGTGAAAGGATGCATGGTCAGGGCGGCCTGGTGTTGCGAGTAACCGAGCGGGCGGGTGACGGCGCCCGGGATCTTTTCGACCAGGTCGATGCCGAGGTCCATCTTGAGGAAGGTGAAGCCTTGCTCGATGCGCTTCTTCAGGCGCGCGGCGTAGACAGCCGGGTCGTGCGATTCGGTGGTGTCGGAGTAGCAGCGGATCGTGTTGCGGAACTTGCCGCCCAGCATCTGCCATATCGGCACGTTGTAGGCTTTGCCGGCGAGGTCCCACAGCGCCATCTCGACGGCGCACACGCCGCCGCCTTGCCTGCCGTGATACCCGAACTGCTTGAGCTTGCGAAAGAGACGGTCGATGTCGCAAGGATTCTCGCCGAGCAGGCGGCTTTTGAGCATGAGCGCGTACGTGGGGCTGCCGCCGTCGCGGACTTCGCCCAAACCCGAGATACCCTGGTTCGTTTCGATGCGGATAAGGATGCAGCGCATGGGCGCGCGCTCGATAACGGCACAGCGCAGGTCGGTGATCTTCAATTGGGAAGGCTTGGACCAGGCTTGCACACCGGCCAACGCCAGGGGAAGGAACGTACGTCGGGCAATCATCGGCCCAATTGTAGCGCGAACAAAAAACCTGTCAGCCTGAACTGCATAGTTTTTTTCATCTGGCGAATCGGTTGGCGGCAGAAAAAACCTACGCAGTTCAGGCTGACGGGGTTTTCGGGCACCGTTCGTGGCGACCGCGGGCCATTCGCTATACTATTGAAAAGGACTTCGTCCTCTCTAGGAGACAGGTAGGCATGTTTGATCTTTTTCGCAGCCGCGCCAAGGCTGTGCGTATAGTGCTCGGCGCTGTGCTCATGTTGGTGGCCATCTCGATGGTGGTCACGTTGATCCCGGGCTTCGGCTCGTCCACTGGCGACCAGAATGACCAGGTCGTTGCCGAGGTCGGTGGAGAAGTGCTCTCCGCCCGCGACTTACAGACCAGAGTGCAGAACGCGCTGCGCGGCGGCCAGGTTCCACAAAGCATGGTGGCCCTCCTGGTACCCGAAATCGTCGATAACGAGATCACGACTCGCGCCGTGGTCTATGAGGCCAAGCGCCTGGGCTTGCAGGTCTCCGAGGCGGATGTGGCCCGCGCGATCCGCTCCTTCGCTCCCATGCTTTACCAGGACGGCAAATTCGTCGGCCGTGAAGCGTATGCGGCCTATCTGGCGCAGATGAATTTTACCATCCCCGAATTCGAGAGCAACGTCGCCAACGAGATGCTCCTCACCAAGATGAAGAATCTGGTGGCGGAAGGCGTGGTGGTCACCAACGAAGAAGTCGAACGCGCTTACAAGATGAAGAATGAGACGGCGAAGATCGAGTACGTTTCGGTAGACCCGGCCAAGTTCCGGTCCCAGGTCACCGCTTCGCCCGCCGAAATCCAGCAGTACTTCCAGGAGAACGCTGCCAGTTTCAGGATCAAGGAGCAGCGCGCTATCCAGATGCTGGTAGTCGAGGAAGAGAAAATCGCCGCCACGATCACCGTCCCCGAGGCAGAGTTGCGCCGCGATTACGAAGCCAACAAAGACAGCTTCCGCACGCCCGAGCGCGTGAAGGTGCGCCACATCCTGCTGAAGACCACCGAGAAGCCGCAGGACGAAGTCCCCAAGATCCGGGCCAAGGCCGAGGACCTGCTCAAGCAACTCAAGGCCGGCGCCGACTTTGCCACGCTGGCCAAAAAGTACTCCGAGGACACGGGCTCGGCGGCCAAGGGCGGCGACCTGGACTGGGTCGCGCGCGGCCAGACGGTTCCGAACTTCGAGCGGACGGCTTTCTCGCTGGCGCCCAAGCAGTTGAGCGGCATTGTCCAGACCGAGTACGGCTTCCACATTATCCAGGTGATGGAAAAACAGGAAGCGCGGCTGAAGAGCTTTGAAGAAGCCAAGGAGTCCCTGGCGAGCGAGCGCAAGAAGCAGACGGTCTTCGATCGCATGCAGGCGCTTTCCGACGAGATGCGCGCCGAATTGGTGAAGGCTCCTCAGAACGGCGCACAGATCGCGCAAAAGCTTGGCGTCGAGTTCGTCAATGTTCCCAAGGCCGGCGCCGGCGATCCACTGCCCATGGTCGGCGCGAGCAAGGACCTCGATGAAAGCCTCTTCTCCCTCGGGAAAGGCGATGTGACGCCGGTGTTGCAGGTTCCCGGGAACAAGCTCGTGGTGGCCTCGGTGGTTGACATCATGCCGTCGCGCCCGGCGCAACTGGCCGAGGTGGAAAGCACCGTGCGCACCGCAGTCGTGGATCGGAAGGTACGACAACTCGTCGACCAGAAGGTTCGCGAGTTGCTGGAGAAGGCCAAGGCCAACGGCGACCTCAAGCAGGCGGCTCAGGCTCTGGGGTTGACATGGAAATCCGTTCCGGAATTCAAGCGATCGGGCGCGGTTGAGGGATTGGGGGCGGGTTCCCAGGTCATGGACGCGTTCACGAAGCCGATCGGCTCTGTGTTCGGGCCCGTCCCCGTGGGCGAGGCACGCTTCGTCTGCAAGGTTGTAGGCCGCACGCTGCCCGATCCGGCCAAACTGGCCGAGGAGCGTGAGATGTTGATCGGTGAACTCAAGCACAGCAAGGCCCTCGAGCGGTACGCTTTGTTCGCCGAAGGCGTCCGAGCCGAACTGGTGCGGAAGGGCAAGATCAAGATTCACCAGAAGGTCGTCGACCGGATCGTGGCGTCCTACCGCCAAAGCTAGGGCGCCGCGAACATGAGCTGGATCGTTGAGGCGCTCGTCGAGTTTCTGCGCACGCTTACCACGCCGGAGCGCCTCATTCATCTCATCAGCACCGTGCTGAGCGGCTGGTACGGCTACGCCATGCTTTGCGGCGTGGTCTTCGCCGAGACGGGGCTGCTCACGGGGTTCTTTCTACCCGGCGACTCGCTGCTGTTCACCGTGGGCGTGGTCGCAGGGGCCGGACACCTGAACATCTACGCCGTGATCCTGGCCCTGATGATCTCGGCGATCGCCGGCGATAGCAGTGGATACTGGCTGGGGTGGCGCACCGGCCCTACGATTTTCAGCCGCCCCAAGTCGCGGTTTTTCAACCCGAAGCACGTCGAGACGACACGCGCGTTCTATGACAAGCACGGCGGCAAAACCATCATCTACGCCAAGTTTGTCCCCATCGTGCGCACGTTCGCCCCGTTCATCGCCGGGGTGGGCCAGATGCCGTACTCGCGCTTCCTGCCTTTCAGCATCTGCGGCTGCGTGGGTTGGATCTTCTTCATCACGATACTGGGTTATATGCTGGGCAACGTGCCGCTGGTCCGCGCGCACTTCGAGAAGGTGATCTTCCTCATCATCTTCGTCTCCCTGCTGCCCGTCCTCGTCGAAGCCTGGAAAGCCCACCGGGTCCGGTAAAAGGGATTCGACGGCCGATATCTTTCACGGAATCCGTGTGGACGAAATCGGCAACCGCGCCATCATCGCCGACAACGAGTCTCGCGCGCAATGCTAGTCTTTATAATGTGCGCAACAAATTGCTTTCGATCCTCGTCTTGACCGCCGCCCTCGCTCTGGGCGGCGATAACCGCCCCGCCTGGCACCCCGTGGTCGACTCCGCCGCGCGGCTCACTCAGCTCTTCGACAAGCCTCCCGCCGAATACAGCACCTCGCCCTTCTTCGTCTGGAACGGCGAGGTCACCGAGGCCGGCATCGATTTCTACATGGAGTCCTACCACGCGCAGGGCATCCAGAGCGTCTTCATTCACCCGCGCCCGGGCCTCATCACCGAGTACTTGTCCGACCGCTGGTTCCAGCTTGTGCGTTACACCGTCGATAAGGGCGCCAAGCTGGGCATGGAAGTCTGGCTCTACGACGAGAACTCCTACCCCAGCGGTTTCGCAGGCGGTCACGTGCCCGCCCAAATGCCCGAATCCTACAACGAGGGCCAGGGCCTGCTGCTTCACCGCCTTAATGAACTCACGCGCGACGATAAGCGCGAGTACAAGCTGGTGCTGCGCAAGGACCCTGACGGCTTCCGTGACATCACTTCTAAAGTCAAGGACGAGATCGGCAAGCCCGGCACATACTACGCTTTCGAACTGCTCCGTTACCCCAGGAGAGCCTGGCACGGCGGTTACTCCTATGTCGACCTGATCAAGCCCGGCGTCACCCGCAAATTCATCGACGTGACGATGACCGGATATCAGAAGGCACTGGGCAATGACCTGGGCCATCGCGTCCCAGGCATCTTCACCGACGAGCCCAACATCGCCCCGCCGGGCGGCAGGGGCTCCATGCGCTGGACGCCGGACTTGTTCGCGCAGTTCAGCAAGCGTTGGGGCTACGACTTGCGCCCACACCTGGCTTCGCTATACGAGGAAACCGGCGATTGGAAGAAGGTTCGCCACAACTACTACGCGCTGCTGCTCGAACTCTTCATCGACCGCTGGTCCAAGCCGTGGAGCGAATACTGCACCACCAACGGCATCTTCTGGACCGGCCACTATTGGGAGCACGGCTGGCCCAGCCCCAACGACGGCCCCGACAACATGGCCATGTACGCCTGGCACCAGGTGCCTGCCATCGACATGCTCTTCAATCAATTCAATGAAGGCGTCAACGCCCAGTTCGGCAACGTGCGCGCCGTCAAAGAGCTTGCGAGCGCAGCCAATCAGATGGGCCGCCGCCGCACTCTCAGTGAAACTTACGGCGGTGCGGGCTGGGAGTTGCGCTTCGAGGACATGAAGCGCCTGGGGGAATGGGAGTACGTGCTGGGCGTGAACCTGATGAACCAGCACCTTTCCTTCGGAACCATGGCGGGCGCGCGTAAGCATGACTATCCGCAATCGTTCAGCTATCACACGCCGTGGTGGCCGCTCTATCACACACAGGCGAATTACTTTGCACGCCTGTCGCTGGCTCTGGCGAGCGGCGAACAGCGTAACCGCATCCTAGTTATCGAGCCGACCACCTCGGCATGGTTGTATCCGTCCTTCGCTGAGCGTAGTGCGAAGATGATGGCCGTCGGCAACGCTTTCCAGGATTTCCTCAATCGCCTGGAAACCGCGCAGATCGAATACGACCTAGGCTCGGAAAACATCATGAAGGACAACGGCTCGGCGAGCGGCGGCAAGCTCACCGTTGGACGCCGCGCCTACGACTTGGTCATCCTGCCCCCGGGCACGGAGAACCTCGATTCGCCGACCATGAAGCTGATTGAGACCTACGTCGCGGGCGGCGGAACCGTACTCAGTTTCGTGGACGCCCCGACGCGCATCGATGGCGCCGCAAGCGATCGCATCACGAGGTTTGCGGCGGCCAATTCCGACCGGTGGCTGCGCGCGAATTCGATCGAGGACGCGAGCGCAAAGCAATTGCTCGCCGAGCGCGATTTCAGCATTGATTGGAACGCAGCCTCCGGCGGCAAGCTCTTCCATCAGCGCCGCCAGCTCGACGATGGCCAGCTCATCTACCTGGTGAATTCGAGCCTGGAGCAGAAGGCTGTTGGGACGTTCAAAGCCAAGGGCGCATCGCTCAAGCGGCTGGATCCGGCTACGGGCGCCATCACGCCGTATCCGGCCAAGGCCGCCGGTGCGGAGCTTACAGTGTCGTTCGACCTCGCGCCCGCCGGCAGCCTGTTGTTGATCGCGGGGAATTCCGGCGCCGTAGCGGCACCGAAGCCCGAGCCGCCCGCCGCCACCCCGGTGCGCGCCGCCGGCCCTGTTGCCGTGAAACGCCTCGCGCCCAATATGCTAACGATCGACTATTGCGATCTGAAACTCGCAGGAACCGTCACCAAGGACATGTATTATTTCGCGGCCGCCAAGAAGGTCTTCAACCATTACGGCTTCGAAGCCAACCCTTGGGACGCCGCCGTGCAGTACAAGACCGACATCCTCGACAGGAACCACTTCCCGGCGGGGTCCGGCTTTGAAGCCACCTACCACTTTCAGGTCTCCGGTCCTGTTAACCGCGCCACGCTGCGCGCCGTCGTCGAAAGGCCCAGGCTATGGAAGGTGACCGTGAACGGGAAGCCCGTCTCGGCGCGTCCCGGCGAGTGGTGGCTGGACCGCGATTTCGGTGTCTACGACATCGGCGCGCTGGTGGTCGAGGGGGCCAACTCCATCACCATCGAGGCTTCGCCCATGTCCGTGCACAACGAAATCGAGCCGATCTACCTTACCGGCGATTTCGGCGTCGAAGCGCAGGCTATCGGTTGGCGTCTTGTGCCTGCGGCTCCGCTCAAAACCGGCGTCTGGAAGGAACAGCGCCTGCCGTTCTATTCCCATACGGTTTCTTACGGCGCCAACTACAGCTTCGCCAAGGTTCCCGCACAGGTTCTGGTGCAGCTCGGCAAGTGGAACGGTACAGCCGCCGAAGTGCGCGTGAACGGAAAGAGCGCCGGGGTGATCGGCTGGCAGCCCTACGAGCTCGATGTGACCAAGTACGTCCGCGCGGGCTCTAACCGCATCGAGGTGGTGGTTTATGGTTCGCTGAAGAACCTGCTCGGTCCTCATCATGGCAAGATCAACCGCGGCTTGACCGGTCCGGGCAGCTTCCGCAATGCGCCGGAAACCACGCCTGCGGGCGCGAGTTACGACCTCGAAGCTTACGGCCTGATGGAGGATTTCCAGGTCGCCACGCGCGCCTCGATCCGTTAGGCCGGCGTGGGACGGGCGGTTTCGCCTGTCTGCTGTTAGCATGGACACATGTTCCGGTTCGCCCTGCTGGCGGCGATGGCCGCCGGCGCGATCGAGGCGCAGACAGTCTTTGACGCCGGCTCCGCCTCGCGCTTCGTGAGGCTTGCGCTCGATTGCGTGGGGCGCGAGTATCCCAATAAGATCGCGCACGTGATGAATTCGGACGCTGACGCGCGTCCGCCCCGCGAACTCACGCCGGCCTTTTGCGGGTGCTTCGACTGGCACTCCTCCGTCCACGGCCACTGGCTGCTTGCTCGCGCCATCCGCACCTGGCCGGAGGCGGACTTCGCCGCACCGGCCCGCACCGCGCTGGACCGTAGTCTCACGCCGGCGAACCTTGCGAGCGAAGCCGAGTATTTAGGCGGCAAAGGGCGGGAGAGCTTTGAACGCCCTTACGGCCTGGCCTGGCTGTTGAAGCTTGCCGCCGAACTGCGCACTTGGCGCGATCCGGACGCCAAGCGCTGGAGCGATGCTCTGCGTCCCCTGGAGCGAGCCGCGGTCGGGCGCCTGAGCACCTGGCTACCCAAGCTCTCGCACCCGGTGCGCGCCGGCGAGCATTCGCAGACCGCCTTCGCGTTGGGTCTCCTTCTGGATTACGCGCGCGTGGCCGGCGACCGCCAGTTCGAGCGCCTTGTGGAACAGCGCATCCGTGCGTTCTACCTGGCCGACCGTGCCTGCCCCGTGAGCTATGAGCCCTCGGGCGAGGATTTCCTTTCTCCATGCCTTGCCGAAGCCGACGCTGTGCGCCGTGTGCTGCCCCAGGGCGAATTCGCCCGCTGGTTCGATGCGTTCCTCCCGCGCATCCTGCTCACGCCCGCCGTCGTGACCGATCCGAGCGACGGCAAGCTGGCGCATCTTGACGGATTGAACTTGAGCCGTGCCTGGATGCTCGAAGCGATCGCCGCGTCGCTAGGCACGAAGCACCCGCGGCAAGCCGCCATCGCGCGGCTCGCTGCCCGGCACCGCGAAACAGGGTTGAAGGCTGTTACCGGCGAGCATTACGAAGGCGGCCATTGGCTGGGCAGCTTCGCCGTCTACCTGGTTGCACATTCCTGGCAAGCAGAAAAGAGGTGACCCATGAACCGGCGCGATCTGTTGCGTCTCATTCCGGCGGAAGTGGCGGCGCGCTCTGTCGCACGCGCTTCCGCCCGTCAGCCGAACGTCCTGTTTCTGATGACCGATCAGCAGCGGTTCGACACGATCGCCGCGCTGGGCAACCCGCACATTTACACGCCGAACCTGGACCGCCTCACCGCGCGTGGTGTGACCTTCACTAACGCATATTCGCCTTGCCCGGTCTGCGTGCCCGCGCGGTACACGATTCGTACCGGCTGCGAGCCGCCCACCACGGCTGTCTTCTCGAACGCGCGCCCGCAGCCTGTCGCGGGGCAGGCTGAAACCATGACCGGGCGCTGCGGCCCATACCTGGCCGAGACGATGCGCGGCCTTGGGTACCGCACCTTCGGCATCGGCAAGTTTCACACGCTGCCCTGGGATGAAGACCTCGGCTACGACATTCACTTACATAGCGAAGAGTTGTACAGCATGCCGGAGCAGCGCCGCCGCGACGCCTATGCCGCGTGGATACGCACTCACCACCCCGCCTACGATTTCGTCGAAGGGCTGATGGGCGAACGCACCGAAATGTACTACATGCCGCAGATGAGCCCCATGCCCGCCGAAGCCACCGTCGAGCGATGGGCCGCCGAGCGGGCCATCGAGCAGATCCGCGTCTCGGACGGCAAGCCCTACTTCGGCTTCGTCTCCTTCATCGGGCCGCACCCGCCCTTCGCCCCGCCCATCCCCTTCAACCGCATGTACGATCCGGACCGCATGCCGAGCCCCGTGCGCGGTGCGCTCCCGACCGATCACATGGACGAGCAGATTCCCTGGATGAATTACGCCATCTGGGCTGAGGACGTCAACGATTCGCACGCCCGCGTCCTCAAGGCACGCTATTACGGCGAGATCAGCTACATCGACGATTGCATCGGCCGCATTCTGGACGCCGTCGAGGCCCGCGGCGACGCGGAGAACACCCTCATCTGCTTCTTCGCCGACCATGGCGATCATCTCGGCGACCATCATGCCTGGCAGAAGGAGAGCTACTTCGAGGCCTCGTGCCACATCCCATTTCTGGTGAGCTGGCCCGCGCGCCTGCCTGCCGGCAAGCGCCGCGGCGAACTGGCGTCGCTCACCGACCTGTTCGGCCTTGCGACTAGCGCCGCCGGCAAACGGCAATTACGAGAGGGGGCCGATCTCCTCGGCTTGCTCGACGGCCGTGCGCCGGCGCGTACGCAGTTTCTCGGCTACTATGCGCGGCCGGGTTCGCCGCAGTTCAAGATCATGGTGCGCCGCGACCGGTACAAGTACATTTACATGGCGAACGGTGGGCGCGAGCAGTTGTTCGACCTTGGCGAAGACCCGAACGAGCTTTCGAACCTTGCCTCGAAGCGTTCTGCCCTCCTAAGCGAACTGCGCCCGCTGGCGACGAAGGCGTGTGATCGTACGGGACTTCGGGAAGCACTCGATGCGAATGGCCTGCGCGCATTCCCGTTCGCCGCGCGCCGCCTGCAAAGGGTCTATCAGTTCGACCGTTCGCGCGGCGTGACCGGTTTTCCCAAACGCCCGCAGGATGTCGTGAAAGGAAACTCATAATGCGCACCTTCATCTGGATTACGCTGTTGTCGGCCGGCTGTTTTGCCGCGGAGAAGGTCGACTTCAGTTACGCCTTCGCCCCGCCGCATCGCATCGCGGTGGGCAGTCCTTCGGCCAGCGAAAAGACACTGCTCGATCTCGAGCCAGGCACCCTTACGGCGGGCTGGACCTACGATGATTTGCGCCGTCTGCCTCTGGGTATCCTGAAGCCGCCGCGCACCGAGTGGCACATCCGTTTGCGTCCGCTTCTCGATGGGCAGGCCTTCCCGTCCAGCAAATGGACGCGCGGCGAGCGCTTTTTGCCCATGCTCGACAATCTCTACGAGCAACAGGCGGCGAGCGTCCGTCTCGAAGTGATCGGCGGGGTGAAGGCTGTCATCATCCGGGTCACTGTGCGCAACGCGGACGCGCGCCCGCACAAGGTGGCTGTCGAATGCGAAGTGCGCAGCGGTTGGGTGGCGCACAATCCGTCCTGGATCGAACCGGGCGTCGACCCCGATGCACTGCTCGCCTGCCAGGGCGATCGCGCCGACCGCGTGCTCATGTTCAGCGTGGGTGCCGAATCCTATCCGACGGAGCGAATGAAGATTGCGCCCACGTGGACGCTCGGAGCCGGAGAATCGCGTACTGGTTGGATCGTGCGCCCCTATGAGGCCTATCAGGAGGACCTCGCTGCGTGGCGCCATCGCAGTTGGCCGGGCGAGTTCGCCGCCGCTATCAAGCAGTGGAGTGATTTGCTGGGGCGCGCCGCGCGCATCGACCTGCCCGACGCGGGCGTTCGCGACGCTTATTACGCCGGACTCAGCGACCTGTTCATCATGCGCGAGCCGCTGGCAAATGGTTACGTGGGCGGCATCCCCGGCACCGAAGGATATCGTTCCCTGGGCGCATTCGAAGGGGCGCTTGCCGCTACCGCCCTCGACCAGGCCGGCTTCCACACTGAGGCCGCCGACGGGTTGCGCGTACACATCGATATGCAGGAACCGGACGGCAACTGGGCCGACCCGAAAGGTTGGGGCCATCACATGTGGGGCCTCTCCGGGATGAAAGCCTGGACCTCGATGGAGCACTACCGGCTGACGGGAGACCGCGCGTACCTGGAAGCCCTCTATCCTCACATGCGCGCCAGTTCCCGCTGGCAGGAACTACAGCGCCGCAAGACGCGTGTACTCGTGAGCGGTGCGCGCACGCCCGAGTACGGCCTGATGCCGCGCGGCATGGGCGACGGAGGCTTGATGCACGGCGACGACTATTTCGGAGTCTTCTACACGCACAACATCCTTGCCGTCTTCGCCGACAGGCTGTCGTTCGAAGCGGCTACCATATTGGGCCGGAATGAGGACGTCGCCGAGTTGCGGCGGATTTACGAAACCGGGCTCGCCGACTTGCGCGCCTCGCTCGAAGCGGGCGCCGTCGAGGAGAACGGGTTCCGCTGGATCCCCGGCTCGCCGCGCGACACTGCGGGCAGCCGCTGGGGCGGGCTCTACGCGCTGTTCCCAACGGGGCTGCTACCCGCCGATCATCCGCTCATCACCGGGACGATCCGCAAACTGGAGCAATCCGTCAGCGCCGGCGGGCAACCCATCAACACCGGCTGGATGCGCGATGGAGCCTGGGTTGCCATCACGCTTGACAACCTGGCGGAAGCGCTTCTGGTGCGCGGCGAAGCCGACCGTGCGGCCGCCTATCTCTACTCGACCCTGAACCACGGTACGCCACTCTACAGTTGGTGCGAGGAGCGCGGCCAGGAAGCCGGCACGAAGAAGACCAGCGGCGACCGGCAGCACCTGTGGACCCCGCTTGCCGTCGCGCGCTACGTCCGCGACGCCTTGGTGTTTGAGCAGGGTGACACGCTCCACCTGGCCGCTGGTACCGCCAGAAGTTGGCTCGAGCAAGGCAAGACCGTGAGCATCGCCGGAGCGCCCACGCACTTCGGCAACGTAACGTACAGGATCACCTCCGATATCCAGAAGGGCGTAGTAAGAGCCGAAGTCACGCCTCCTACGCGAAAGACCCCAAAAGGCATCATCCTGCACCTCCGCCACCCCGACCGGGCGGTGCTGAAGAGCGTCAAGGTGAACGGAAAGTCCTGGACCGATTTCGACCCGAAACAGGAGATCGTGCGGCTGCCAGGTTGGACGACGGTGACGTACGCCGAGGGCCAATTCCAGCGTGGTTTTTGAATAATGCCTTTCTCGCCTAGGCATGATGGTCATGGGAAGTATATCAGGATCGGTCCAAAATCAGACTTTTCTAATTATAAGAAAATAAATTAGTTATGAGGTTCGATCCAATGCTGTCCGACTTAGCCAATTCCTCCCCTTGGACGGACTGAGTCCAAAGCACTTCCTGTGCAGATTCCACGCTGCCTCCGAATCAGGTTCCCGTTCCCCATGGCCGCCTGCTGTCCAA
>Ga0116191_1001936_pt1 | contig 16176 bp, 12 predicted proteins | sample AD_UKC111_MetaG_FD_89897 | JGI IMG/M metagenome (GOLD analysis project Ga0116191, IMG submission 89897) | Active sludge microbial communities of municipal wastewater-treating anaerobic digesters from Hong Kong - AD_UKC111_MetaG | ecosystem: Engineered > Bioreactor > Anaerobic > Digestate...
CCTGCTCGACTCTGCGTAAGGTTGTCTACCCAGGAGCGATTCGCGCATATTCGCTCAGAAACAACAGGGAGGCTCGGCCGCCGAAGTAGCGGCGAGGGGCGCGAGGCATTGGCAATGCGGATGCGTCTCGTCGGGATCATCGCCGGGGAGCATCATGGCGCGGAGCGCGGGCAGCGTCACTCAGAGCTATCGCGCCGGATCTCGCGTCACCGGCTTGAGTAGATCGAATCCCACCTGAAAACCGCAAAAGCTTCTTTACGTCGCCAGAGCCGTCGTCCAGGGTAGCGCACCGGGCTTGACCACGACAGCGCGGTCTTCACTCAACCGGCGCTCCGCCGCCTCGAGCAGAGTGTTGGCCTCTGTGCCGTCGTCCGGGTAGCTGGATTCGCCGGCCGCAATGCGGATGGCCGCCCCCCACATCCCCGTCTGAACAGCCTGATGAGCGGCCTCGACCAACTGATCTCTCTTCGGACCGGCGGCGCCCGTGGACAGGCCCGGCATCAGGAGAGCGAATCCCGCAGGTCCCCACCGTGCGAGAAAATCGTACTGTCGGCCCTGTGCTTTCATGACTTGAGCCAGCATCCGTAGTCCTTGCAGATGCTTGTCCCCACAGTTGGCGGGGCCGGCCTGGTCGGAGAAGTTGGCCGATAGGAGCACGACACTGAACGGAACGCCCGTTCGCGACGAGCGCGCCAGCTCGCTGTTCAATTGAGCCAGCAACGCCCAGGCATTCGGAAGACCCGTGGCATAGTCCGTCGTCACCTGGAGATTCTGCTCCCGGTCGCGCAGCATACCTTGCAGCATGGCGGTGAGATTGGGGCTGACATCCTGAAGGATGCGTAAGTGCTCCTCGGTGAAAGCGTCTTCCTGCTGTTGGTACAGTGACAGAACTCCCAGCATGCCGTCGGACGCCTCCAGTGGCACCGCCAGGGCGGAGCGCAGGGGGTTAGGCCACTCCAGTGTGCTGGGGGTGAAAGGTTCCGTCGCCGGGTTGCCGTTTACGATGGGCGTGTTGTGATCGGCCACCCAACCGCTGAGTCCCTGCCCCGTGGGGATATGCAGCGCTTCGAACAGACGGCGGTTCTCGCCTCGCACATAGCGCGGGACCAACCTTCCGTTCTCGCGAACATACAGGGCCATGCTGTCATAGGGCACCCTGCTCCGCAGGCGCTCAGCTAGCACCGACAAGGACTCTTCCATGCTGAGGGAGTCGCGCAGGTCCTTGCCAAGTTCAAGGCTGGCGAGAAGATCTTGTTCCACGGCGCAGATGGGCGGCGTCGATCTTTCTGAAGTTCCTGAACCTGCGGCCGCCCGCGCCGGGGCAGACTGTTGATAGCCGGCTCCGGGCGCCGCTACATTCGGGGAACCTGTCTCGACGATTGACCGCCCCCCCGCTTCGCCGAGTTGTTGGACCTTCTTCAACATAAATGGGTAGCGGCGCTTCAGCGCATCCACTACCACCGGGTCAAAGCCCGATTCCCTCCCGATCTCGAGCCATTGAATGGCTTGCTCAGGCGACAGAGCGCGCCGGTACTGTCGGTCCGAAGTCAGTGCATCCAGGCAGTCTGCCACGGCCAGGATCCGGGCGGCGAGCGGTATGTGAGTGCCGCTGAGGCCATCCGGATATCCCTTACCATTCCACCGCTCATGGTGGGCCCTGACCAGAGGCGCTACAGGGTAAGGGAAATCCACGTGCCGGAGGATCTCCGCGCCCACAATCGAGTGCGCTTTCACCCGCTCGAATTCCTCCGGCGTCAGTTTGCCGGGCTTTCCGAGAATGTGATCTGGTACCGCAAGCTTGCCGATGTCGTGCAACAGGGAGGCGGCCCGTAGCGATTCGGTCTCCTCCTTGCCCAACTGTAACTCCTCGGCCAGTTCCATGGCGTAAATCTGCACGCGCTGCAGGTGGTGGTGCGTGGTCTCGTCCTTCGCCTCCGCCGCAACCGCCAAGGCCTCAACGATCTGCATGTGGAGTCTGGCTACCTGCTCGGCATGGTCTTTCTCAGTTTGCAGACGCGTCAACTGGAAGCTGTATGACCGGCGCAGCAGATAGAGCATCGGCAATACCGTAACCATCCCCTCCCAGTGGAATCCTAGGCCGGGAACGAGAAACATGCCGGCGACTGCTGGCCCAACCACATAATATGGGTACGCCTGCAGATGAGTCTCCTGCCAAATTTTCGCGAACCGCGTGCCTCCCTCAAGCGATGTGGCAGCCGCGAGCAGCGGCGCCCGGACAATGAAGAACATGGAGGCGGCCAGCACCATGGTGAGCGAAGAGTCGAGGTGGATTCGGTCGACTAGAGCCGAATGGTATACGGCATATGCCGCGGACATCGCGAGCGCCGAAACCGCCACGTGGAAGAGCATACCCCTCGCGCCGCCTGTCTGCTTGCCGCCCACCGCACGATCCAACAGGCAGGACGTGCATGCCAACGCGAGCGTTTCCGGCAAGCTGAAAGTGCCTAGGCCGAAGAGAACGAACAGCACGTGAATCGGCATCGCGCCGATGCTTACCGAACGGCAGATCCGCAGCCCGGTAGTCAGGAGAACCAGATAGAAATAAAGGCAGAAAAGCGCTGGCCTCTCGGAACTCCAGGACGCCAGCGAGACCCCAAGGATTCCCAGCCCCAGCAGGGTCACGCTACCGGTAAGTAAACCGGCGCGAGTAAACAAGCGCGATGCGATCCGTCGCCGCAGATGACACCTCCAGCTTGGCCGAACATCCCCAGAATCGGGTATGCCACTCTGAATTACAAGCAACTAAGGCAAGCCTCTTGGCGAGCTAAGAGAATGACCTGAGAGAGTCCGCCGGCTCGGACTTCACGCCGGCCTCCTCGGAACATGGACCCTACTGGACCGGAGCGGATCGCGTGTGCGCCGGCGAACGGAAGATGGCATTGAGAAACAGTACGTTCATCCCGTCCAAATACGCTCGGAAACACGGGTCGCATGTGAAGCCGATCACGTAGCCGCGCCCTCGCCGTTGAACCACCACGAGCGGCTTGTAAGCCAACTGCTCCCGGTTTTCACGCCACAAGTATCCCCCTGCGACCAATTGATCGGACGGGAGGAATACGGCCGCATTGACGCCCTTGTCGATCTTCATCGGCGCGAAGATGTCGCGCCCGCTGAACATCGCGTTCACTGTGGGGCCCGCGCCGGCGGTGATCCAGTGGTCCGGGTCGAGACGCGCGCGAACCAGGACGCCCGGCACCGGGTCGGGCGTTTCCTTGTCCGCCCGAATAGCCTTCTGATAGTCCGCCTCGCTGGCGAGCACTTTGCCGTCGATGCGCGCGCCGGCCTCCGCCGGCTTTTCGGGCGTCTTCTTTTCGGCCTCGGACGGACGCGCGGCGTTTTCGCGCGCCAAGTCGAGCAGCGCCACCTTGGGATCGGCCAAGAACGCGAGCGCGCCCTGCATGGCGACAATTGTGCCCCCGGCCGCGGCCCATTCCTTCAAGCGGCGGATTCCGCCCTCGCCCAGGATAGAGGCGTAACTCTCCGCGGCCCCGTTAGGCAGGATCAGGACCTGCACCTTGGCCAGGTCCGCATCCGCCAGGGACTGCGCGCGAATCGGCGTCACCGGATAGTGGTACTGCCGCTCCAGCACGAAGCGCGTCCAGCCCGCGGCCGTCGATGACACCGGACGGTCCCAGGCCAGCGCTACCGTGGGACGCCGCAGTTCTTTCACGTGACGGCTCCCAAGATCCGCGCCTTCCTCGACCCAGCCGGAATCCGTGCCGGCGATTTCAGCGCCGGTCGAGGCGGCCAACTTCGCCAGCCTGGCCGCCAAGCCTTCCCCGTTCTCTTTCACCTTGAAGATGAGAGTTCCCGCCGGATAGTGGCGGCCGGTCAGCACGAACGGTTTGTCGCTGCTCCATACCCGCAAACCCTCGCGCAGCGCAGCCGCGAGCAGGCGCCCCTGTGCTGCGCTCCCCCAAGGAGCCAGAAACGAGAGCGTCGCCGCGGGATGCGTCAGCCGGCCGGCCGGAGGCTTTCCCGCATCCACGATCTCGAATCGAGCTTCCGCCGGTCCCGCGGCGGCCACCAGTTCCACGTTGAACATCAGCGCCAGCGACCATGCCGTAACATCGTAGATCTCGTCGGGCAGTTTTTTAGCGCGCCGGCGTTCCTGTTCCTTGATGAAGCCTTCCTCCATCTTCACGTCCGAATCGAGGAGGGTGCGCACCAGCCTCCTGGCCGGTTGCGCCATGTCGATCACGTAACTGGCGGCCGGATACTCGACACCCGCCGCCCGCAACACACCCACAGAACGCTTTACCTCCACGCCTTGTTCGGCCAGCAGACCGGCCAGTTTGTCCACCGCCGCCACATCGCCCCGGCGCGGCAGGATGTACGTGCGCGCCTTCTCCGCGCGGCCTTCCTCGATCGCGGTCTTCGAATAGGCGTGGAAATTCCGCAACAGTCTCTCCCTGTTGCGCGCGGCCGTCTCCGCCGTGGCCATGGCGGCCACAAAGTGGTGTTGGACGGTCTCGCGGAAATGGAAGGTGGTCTCATCGCTGCGGCGCATCAGCAACCCGCGACTCGAAGCCTGCTCATACGTCATGGCAATGCTGCCGTAGTAGGACGGCCAACTGGCGCCATAACCGGGGTAGAAGGCGTCGAATACGTCGCGCGTAAAGTAGCTGAAGCCGAACTTGTCGAACCAGCGCGCGTTGTTCTTGCCGAACCAGTCGAGAGCGGCAACCTGGTCCTTGGTCAGGTGCGGATTGAACGGCGCGGCTTCCGGCGCGAAGTAATACGTGGAATCGGAACCCATCTCGTGCAGGTCCACGAAAACGAGCGGATACCATTCCAGCAGCGCTTTCACCTGGCTGCGGATCTCGGGTTGCGTCAGCGCGATCCAATCGCGGTTAAGATCAAACAGGTAGTGATTGCCGCGCCCGCCCGGCCAGGGCTCCACGTGTTCGGCCGATTGCGGATATGCGTCAGGCTCGATGCCCTCGGTCTGCTCGAAATGCCGCACGAAGCGGTCATGGCCGTCGGGGTTCTGCGTAGGCACGAGAAACACGACCGTATTGGCGAGGATATCCGCAACCAGCGGGTCCTTGCGGGCGGCGAGCAGATGGTACGCCACCAGCATCACGGCTTCGGTCGAACTGAGTTCGTTGCCGTGCACGCCGGCCGCAATCCATGCCGTGGCCGGCAGCGTTGCGATCAACTTGGCGGCCTCCGCGTCCGAGGTGCCGCGTGGATCGGCTAGCCGTCGCATGCCGGCCTTTATCTCCGGCAGGCGCTTCATGTTGCCTTCCGAAGCCACCACGGCGTAGATCAACCTGCGGCCTTCCCAACTGCGGCCGTATTCGAACACCTTGATCCGGCTGCCGGCCGTCGCCGATAATGCATCGAAGTACTGGAGTATGCCGGCGTGGCTGGTGATGCGCTCACCCGCGTCATAGCCCAGAACTTTGCTAAATGCGGGCACGGAGGCGACGTAGGTCACCCCCGGCCAAAACTCAAACCGGGCTTCCGCGCCCGACAGTGCGAAAGCCATTGCCAGGACCAACAGCCCAACCGGGTGGCTCATAAGCTAATAAGCATATTGCATCTTCCGCCGCGCCACCATAAGCTTTTGCGGATAATGAAGTCCATGAGATTGCTTGCCTTGCTGTGCCCCGCCCTGCTGGCCGCCGCCGGCCCCATCGACATCGGTTCGCGCCGGCAGTTGTTCGTCGACCGTTACTTGATCGAGAATGCGAAAGGCGTTGAACTGCGCCTGGCCACGCCGGTCGACGCCGGCCCCGCCCTGGTCCTGGACAAGCCCTGGGAAGGAGCTTTCTCGGGCTACTTCACGGTGATTCAGGACGGCGCACAGTATCGGCTGTATTACCGTGGCGAACCGCACGCGGGTAAGGATGGCAATCCGGGGGAAGTCACCTGCTACGCCGAGTCGCGCGATGGCGTTCACTGGACCAAGCCCGAGTTGAGACTCCACGAAGTTTCCGGAACAAAGAATAATAATGTTGTTCTGGCCAACAACCCGCCGTTTTCGCACAACTTCAGCCCCATGCTCGATGCTCGGCCTGGCGTCGCGGCCAGCGAGCGTTACAAAGCGTTGGCGGGAGTCCATCAGAGCGGCCTGTACGCCTTCGCGTCGCCGGACGGGATCCACTGGCGCAAGCTGGCCGGCGAGCCTGTGCTGACCTCGAAAGCCTTTGCATTCGATTCGCAAAACGTCACTTTCTGGAGCGAAACCGAGCGGCGTTATGTCTGTTACTTCCGGACCTGGAAACGCATCGGGGCCACCAACTACCGCTGGGTCTCGCGCACCACCAGCACCGATTACCTGCATTGGGACGCGCCGGTCGAGATGAATTACGGGGATGCTCCGCCCGAGCATCTGTACACCAATCAGACTGGTCCGTACTTCCGGGCGCGCGATTTCTATGTGGGCATCTCGGCGCGCTTCCTGCCCGGCCGGCAGGTGATCACCGCCGAGCAGGCCGCCGCCATCAGCGTCGATCCGGGCTACTTCAAGGACTGCTCGGACGCGGTGCTGATCACCAGCCGCGGCGGGGACCGTTACGACCGCACCTTCATGGAGGCCTTTCTGCGGCCCGGCTTGGGTATTGAAAACTGGGTTTCACGATCAAACTACCCGGCGCTCAACCTGGTCCAGACCGGCCCGTCGGAGATGTCTTTCTTCGTCGTGCGCAACTACGGCCAGCCGAGCATCTACCTGCGGCGCTACAAACTTCGCCTGGATGGCTTCGCTTCGGCCCATGCTCCTTACGCGGGCGGCGAACTGGTGACGAAGCCGCTGCGCTTTGCCGGCGGCCAGCTCGAACTGAACTACTCCACCTCGGCGCCCGGTGGGATCCGCGTCGAAATCCAGGACGCGAGTGGAACGCCGATCCCGGGCTTCACACTGGCCGAGTCGAAAGAGATCGTGGGCGACGAAATCGCCCGCGTCGTGGCCTGGAATTCCGGAGCCGATCTGAAGCGGCTGTCCGGCCAGCCTGTCCGGCTGCGGTTCGTCATGCGCGACGCGGACATTTATGGCCTTCGTTTCCAGGATTGATTGCGGGCGGGTTCCATCCCCGGACAGGTAACGGCGAAGCCTGTTCGAGCGCCTTTTCAAGCGAAAGGCTCGTTTTGTATCCTGAGAGCAGGTAATGCCCTTGACCAGTCATTCCAATCCGAGTACGGATGAAACCTCCTCCAAGTCACGGCTTCGCTGGCTTCTGTTGCCGTTGCTGATCGTAGGCGCCGGCGCCACGGGCTACCTTATTTGGGGAAAACCGGCGCCCCAGTCAAAGAAGGCCCGCGTCGTGGTCGTGCGCACCGTAAAGGCATCCATCGGTCCCTTGGCGCGCACCCTGCGGTTGACCGGCCAGACTTCGGCGCGCGTTTTTGCCGCCGTTACGGCCCCCCGTCTGCGCGGCCCTGAGCGCGGCAACGCCATGATCCTGATCCGCCTGGTCAAGAGCGGCAGCATGGTCAAGAAGGGTGAACTGCTGGCCGAGATCGATTCCACCTCCACGCGCGATCACATTGACGACGTGCAAGACATGGTAGCGGCAGCCGAGAAGGACATTGTTAAACGCAAGGCGGAGCAAGCCGTTGAGTGGGAAAACCTGCAGCAAACCCTTCGTGTCGCCAAAGCCGATCTGGACAAGGCAAGACTCGAAGCCAAGGCCGCCGAAGTGCGCACCATCGTGGACCAGGAATTGCTCAAGCTCTCGGTCGAGGAAGCCGAGGCGCAGTACAAGCAATTACAGGGTGACATCGCCAACAAGAAGATCATCCACGACGCCGAGTTGAAGATCCTCCAAGTGACTTACAGGCGGCAGCAAATGCACCTGGAGCGCCACATGACGGACCTCTCAAAGCTGGTGATGCACGCGCCCATGGATGGCTTGGCGGTGATGATGCCGATTTTCCGCAATGGCGAATTCGGGCAGGTCGAGTTGGGCGACCAAGTGGGCCCGGGTCAGCCCTTCATGCGTGTAGTAAAGCCTGACTCCATGCAATTGGAGGCCACGGTGAACCAGGCCGAAGCCACCGTTCTGCGACTGGGACAGGAATCCGAAATCACCCTGGACGCCTTCCCCGGAGTGAAATACCACGGCAAGGTGGACAGTATCGGTGCACTGGCCACCGGTGGCTGGCGCCAGAACTATTTCATCCGCAATATCCCCATCCGCGTGCACATCGACAATCAGGATTCCAGGTTGATTCCGGACCTTTCCGGCGCCGCCGATGTCACGCTCGAACACAAGGAAAACGTCGTGCGAGTCCCGCTGGAAGCCGTTTTCATGGATTCCGGCAAGCCGGCCGTCTTTGTGCGCGAGGGGGGACGCTTCGTGCGCCGGGCTGTGGAATTGGGTTTGGAGAGTAACACGCAAGTGGAAGTCGTCAGCGGGTTGAAGGGTGGCGAGGAAGTCGCCGTTGAGAGGCCCCCGGCCACAGCCGGCTAGAAACTCCTACAATCAAACCTAGGATGACAGGCCGCGAACGCATCGCTCTCACTATGCGGCACAAGGCACCGGACCGCGTGCCGGTGATGTGCCAGCTCTCCATCGGACACTACAACCTGAACGGCGGCTATAAACCTCACGAAATCTGGTACGAAACCGAGGCTTTCGCCGACGCCGCGGTGAAACTGGCTCGCCGCTACCGCTTCGACGGTATTCTGGTGGCGCTGGCCGGGCGTCCCGCGAATTATCTCGCCCAAGCCGTTTCCATCACCGGCGGCGACGACGGCCAGTGGATCCAGTGGCGAAACGGCGACCGCACATTCTTGCCCTGGGACGACATGGCGGTTCATCATCCGGCCGATGCGTCACGGCCCGTGCGCGCCGATTTTGACGCCTTCGATCCCGATTCGGATATACACCACATAGACGATTACTTGGGCCATATCTGGAACGCGCTCTATCACATCCAGAGCCTGCCTGATAAAGACTATGGCGGACCGCTCGAACCCGGCCGCATCCCCGGCTACCTGTTCGGTGCCATCGACATCGTTCGCGCCAAAGCGACGGATCTTTCCGTCCACGGCTCGGTCTACTCACCGCTCACGCACTTCTTCGAGTTATTCGGTTACGAGCCGGCGCTCATCGGCCTGCGCACTGATCCTGGGCGCGCGCACGCCGTGCTCGACCGTCTCACCGGGGGCGTCATCGCCTGGTCGCTCGCACTGCTCGAACACGGCGCCGACGCGCTGGACCTTTCCTCGGCCTTCGTGGGCGCGCCGTTTCTTTCGCGGAGCCAGTACCAGGAGTTCGTGGTTCCATACGAAAAGCGCGTGAACGAAGCCATCAAAGCCGCCGGCGGCATCTGCTACACGCACACCTGCGGGCGCATCGGCGACCGTTTGGACCTGATGGCCGCAACCGGCACTCTCGGTATCGATACGCTCGATCCGCCGCCGCTCGGCAACACCGACCTGGCCGAGGCCAAGCGCCAGTTCGGAGAGAGGTTCTTCTTCAAAGGCAACATGAACTCGGTGGAGTTGCTGCGCATGACCACGCCCGCCCAGGTGCGCGAACATGCCGCCGGCCGCATTCGCATCGGTATGCCCGGCGCCGGATACATCCTCAGCACGGCTTGTTCGGTGGCGCCGCGCGTGGAACCGTGGAAGCTCGAAATGCTGGCGCCGCTCGCCGGGGAGTTGGGCCGCTACGAATCGCCCGGCGCAGTCTGATATCTTGGAAGCCACCGGAGATCAAACATGGAAAGCAGAACTGTTAGCAGGAGGAAAGTGCTGGTTGCCGCCACGGCCGCTACCTTGTTGCGCCCGGAGCGCGTCCTGGGCGCCAATGATCGCATCCGCGTGGCCATGATCGGCGTGGGCCGGCGCGGCCTGCTCGGCGAAGCACTCATGTTCGCCAAAGACTCTAACGTCGATCTGGCCGTGGTGTGCGATACCTGGCGCCAACGGCGTGAGGCGGCCGCCGGCCGCATCCAAAAGTCTCTTGGAACCACACCCGAGTTGATCCTAAGCTGGCAGGACGTGCTAGCCCGCAAGGACATCGACGCCGTCATTATCGCGACGCCCGATCATCAACACTGCACTCAGCTTGCCGCGGCGGCCCGCGCCGGCAAGGATGCCTATATCGAGAAACCCATGGCCATGAATATGAAAGAACTCATCATGGCCGTGGATGCGGTGAAGAAGTACAACCGGGTGGTGCAAGTGGGCACGCAGATCCGCAGCCTGCCGTCGTCGGTCGCGGCCCGGAAGTTCGTCGCCGCCGGCGGCATAGGCAAAATCATCAAAGTGGAACAGTCGCGCAACGCATGGAAACCCTATTGGCACGGCTACGCCGATCCGAGCCTGAAGGAATCCGATGTCGATTGGAAGACGTTCCTCATGCACGTGAAGCCGCGTCCCTTCGACGCCGACCAGTACACGGCCTGGATGGGCTACCGCGAGTTTTCCCAGGGGGCGCACGCGGGCCTGATGGTTCACTTCATAGACTTGTTGCACTACATCACCGGAGCCACGGCGCCGCGCCGGGTGATGGCCATGGCAGGAACCTATTGTTGGAAGGATGCGCGCACCTGCCCGGACTCCATCGAGGTCATGCTCGAGTACCCCGAGGGGTTCCTGGTGCGCTACAACTCGACGTTCGGTAACGGCGCTAACAATTACTTGAAGTTCTTCGGCACGCGCGGGGTGATGGACGCCAGCCGCTGGGGTTGGAAGGATTCGTTCGCCATTAGTGGCGATGGCACGCAGGATGCCGACCGCATCCAACCCGGCCAGGCGATTCCGCCCGCCGAAAGCGTCCACCACATGAAGAATTTCTTCGAGTGCCTCCGTTCGCGGCAAACACCCAATGCGTCGATCGACGCAGGCTACGCGCACTCGGTGGCCGCCATCATGGCGGACATTTCCTTCCAGAAGCGCAAAGAAGTGACTTACGACGCGGCGCGGCGCGCAATCAAGGCATGACCTTTACACGGCGATCGCCTCCAGCGTGCGCAGTTTTGCGGCGAGCGTGGTGCGCTTGAGGCGCAGCATGTCCGCGGCTCGCTTCTTGTTGCCGCGCGTGCGGGCCATGGCCTGTTCCAGAATGCTGCGCTCGATCCGCCTCACAGTGGCTTCATAGTCCAGACCGCTCGCGGGCAGCGTGATCACCGGAGTGGAACCGGGCAGAAATCCGCGGCTCGACGTGGCATGAGGGAGCGGAAAGTCTCCCGCCAGCAGCGCCTTGCGGTCGCCGCTGAGGGCGATGGCCATCTCCACGGCGTTTTCCAACTCCCGCACGTTGCCCGGCCAGTGATGCCGGCGCAGCCGCTCCAGCGTTTCTGCCGGCGCCGTCTTCGGCGGGATGTCCTCCTGCCGGCAGACCTTCGCGATGAAGTGGTGCACCAGCAGAGGAATGTCGTCCAAACGCTCGCGCAGAGGAGGCACGTGCATGGGAACCACGTTGAGCCGGTAATAGAGGTCCTCCCGGAAGCGCCCCTGACGGATGCGTTCGGTCAGGTCCGCGTTCGTGGCCGCGATCACGCGCACGTCCACGTGCACCGTCTCGGAACTGCCCAGCCGCTGGAACTCGCGCTCCTGTAACACACGCAGCAGCTTCGCCTGCAGGTCGAGCGGCATATCGCCGATCTCATCCAGAAAGATGGTGCTGCGGTGGGCTTGCTCGAAACGGCCCACGCGGTTGTTCAGCGCCCCCGTGAATGCCCCACGCACGTGGCCGAACAGCTCCGCTTCTAACAGGTTTTCAGGCAGAGCGTGGCAGTTCACCGCCACCATGGGCAGGTGAGAGCGATTCGAAGCCATGTGTAGCGCGCGCGCCACGATTTCCTTGCCCGAGCCGGTCTCTCCCGTAATCAGCACAGTGCAGCGCCGGGCGCCCACCAGTCGTATGATGTGCGCGATGTTCTGCATGGGCTCGCTCTGGCCAACCATCAGGCGGCGCCAGGGCTCGCATTCGAGTGACGCACCCATCAGCGCGAGTTGCCGGCTGCGATAATACTCCACGGCATTCTCCACCACGCGCGTCAATTCCCTGGTATCCATCTCGGGGCCGAAGTAATGGTAAGCACCCATCTTGACCAGCCGCACAGCGTCCGCCATCGAACCAGCACGGTCCCGGATAATGACGGGGACCATGCCGTTTACGCGCGCGACCTCCTCGATGAACTCATCCGCTGTCCAATCATCCATGGGAAAGGCCGCGACCACGGCGTCGAAAGAAGCGGCTTTCATACATTCCAGTGCTTCCGCACCGCCCTCCGGCAACTCTACCAACACTTCCTCCGCGTCCCACCCCGACGTCCATCGGGCAATCTGTTCATCTCCGGAATCAATAACAAGCAATCGCATATGACGATCCGGGCGCGCGTTGTGGGGGTAACCGTCTCCCCGCATTTGCGCCGTCCGGCCCTCCCAGTCCATCGTCTGTGCACATGATTTCTTTAGCAGATTTCATACCTAGGAGTCTTCTCAGCCGATTCCTTATACTGGGATATTACCGGAGATATGAAGAGGATACTGTCTTTCATCTGGATGGGAATAGCGCTCAGCGCATTCGCTGTCGCGTGGGCACAAATGGCGCCGTCTGCCGCCAGCAAGCCGGACCCGCGCCGCATCTCGGCAGAGGAGCTGAAGAGAATGTTGGCAGCGCGCAAGCAAGTCTTTCTGCTGGACGTGCGCCAGCCGAAGGAACTCGATGAGGAGGGCGCCATCAAGGGGGCGATCAACATTCCGCTAGGGACGCTGGCCGACCGTCTGTCGCGAGTGCCCAAAGGGAGGCCGGTGGTGAGCATCTGCCGCGGCGCGGTGCGCGCCGCCCGGGCGGCGGATTTGCTGGAAAAGAACGGCTACACAGGCGTCCGGACCTTTGCGATGAACGACTGGCGCGAAAAGGGCTACCCGCTGGAGTACCGCAAGGCGCCACCGGCCGCAAAGAAGAAGTAGTTACGAACGCGGCGGGATCTGTTAGAATGAGTTTCGAGCACCCACCCGCAGGGCGGGAGTAATTCAGTGGTAGAATGCCAGCTTCCCAAGCTGGACGTCGCGGGTTCGAGTCCCGTCTCCCGCTCCACTTTTCAAACACTTAGGAACACCCACCGATTCCTCTGTACTCCGTTTACTCCATTAAGCCGACTTGCGCCATGCTGACGGCTCGGGTTGCGGTTTGGACTCCTTCTGCCGGACGGCGGCTTCCAGAGCCCGAAGTGCGGCTCGCTTCTGCTCCAAGTCGGAGCTGGTATAGACCTCCAGGCTGACGCCGAGTCCGTGGCCCCTCTGGTCGGAGGCGACCTTCGGATCGACCCCCGCCTTCTTGGACAGGCTGGCGTTGGTCTTGCGCAGCACCTGAAAGGTGGCCCACTCCATGCCGATAGCCTCCAGCACCGGACGCATGTTCCTGCGCCAGAGGTTGTCGAGCGAGATGGGCGTGGTGACTTTCTCGGACGGAAAGACGAACCCGTCCGGCGATGGGTCCTGCGCCAGTCCGGCCCACTCTTTCAACAACTCGAGCGTGCCGTCGGAGATCGCGCCCTCGCGAGTCTTGCCGTTCTTCGGCGTGTTGAACTTGCGCTTGTAGACGCGTTCCTCCACCCGGATGATCTCGCCGGCCACCGACTTCCAGCGGAGAGCCAGGATCTCGCCCGGACGCATGCCTTCGAAGATCGCGAGCCTTGCGATCAACTTCTCCCGAAGGCCAAAGGCCTCCAGGTATGTGTGAGCCTCCTGTTCCGTCAGCGGCCGCGCCATATCTTTCGCATGGCGGCCCGGCTGACATCTCTTCGGGATCCTCAACTCGGCCGCGGGATTGCCGGGGACCAGCGCATCCGACAACGCGAGCTTGAAGATGCCATTCAGGAACCACCGCAGATGAGCCACCACGCTGTAGGACAACTCCGCCGCCTTGCGGTCGAGGAAGTCCTGCAACTGGTCTCTCCGGATCGTATGGAGCAGATCGTTGCCAAACTCCGGAAGGAGATGCTTCTGGATGATCTGCTCCGAGGTCCCCGCAGTTGACTCCTTCCAACCACGGCGGCCATGCGGCAGGTAAACGTTCTCGACGAAATTCCCGAACGAGTACAGCGGCCTCGGCCCTCGGGACGTGCCTTCGTTGATCGGCTGGAGGATCGCCGCCATTGCGGACTCCGCATCCCCCTTGGTCATCTTTGAGCACAGCCCGAGCACCTTGGACCGGCGGCTGCCGTCTTCCCACCAAAAGGCCACCCACACGCGATGACGCCCGTGTTTGCGGGCTTGCAGGCTGCCTTTCTGGAAACGCTTCCGACGCATTTTCTTGCCTCTTTCCTGCGTCGAAGGCGTTGACTCTTGGCATGACCCGGATACTACCATTCCCCAGTGGCCTCCAGGTGGCCGTGCTCCATCCAGCGGTCGAGCCATTCGCGCCGGATCAGGATGCGGCGCCCGGCGCGGAAGAAACGCGGAGGACGCACGCCCGGCACCTTGCCGTTGATCACGTTCGAGAGGTGCGCCTTGGAGATACGCAGGTATTCCGCCGCCTCCTCGAGCGTCATGATCGGCTCTGCTGGAGTGATCGTGGGCATGGCCTCCTCCCGCCGGTTACGCCGGTCCGGTCTGCGCGCTGGGCATCAACAGGCAGTTCACTGTGATGACGCCGTTGCCGGCCGCGGCCGTCGCGACACCCACCATTGGCTTGCTGCCGGTGCCGGCGGTCTTGGTAAGCTTGGACTGCCCGGCGTCCCAGTACAGCTTGTCGCCCTGGGCAATGACGTCCGTGGCCACCTTGGGCAGCTCGAAGACGCCCGCGACGGTCACCTCCACGTCGGCTCCAGAGGCGGCATCGAACGCGGCCACGCCCACAATCGAGCCAACCACTACCAACTGGCCGCTGGCGACGGTCGCCGGCGCGGCGACAGTGATGGTCTTTCCTTCCTGCACGAAGTTCTTCATGGATCAGATTCCTTTCGGGGTGATGACAACCTGGCGGGGCGACGTCGCGCCGCCGCCCGCCTGCTCGATTTCCTTGTTGATGGTTGTGAGGGCCGCCTGCATCTCCGCGACGCCGCGGTAGGTCACGGATCGGCCCTCGAATTCCACGCGCAACGTGCCGCTGCCGATGGCTTCAATCAGGGCGTCACGCATGCCCTGGAGTTCGGTGAGCGAGAGGGCCATGCTTAGGCTCCCGGATTCGCGTAGATGCCACGGAAGTCCAGCGCGCCCGCGCCGAAGTCGAGGCGCGCACGGATCTGAAGGCCATCCACTTCGAAGCCCGCGCGAGTCTCCACCTGGACGCCCTCGCTGCCGGCCAGGTAGGCATACTCGACGGTGGGGAACAACATGGGGTCGGCGGCAACGTACCAGCGGGTGGCCGACTTCGCATCCAGCCGCGGATCGACGATCAGGGTCAGCTTGCCGGCGAACGGGTTGACGTTCGCGGCCTGCGCCGGATAGATGCTGGCGAGGTATTTCTCGGCGGTCGTTTCCAACGCGGCCGGCACCACCAGGAATTTCCCGGCGATATCGAGCGGCGTCTTGCCGTCGAGCCCTTTCTGCGAGCGCAGCGCCAGCCGCGCGGCCGCCAGCGTGGTGTCCGAGATCGCGCCGCCGCTCGCGGCCAGGTTGCCATGCGCGGCGTCGAACAACTTCTTGTTGTCCGACATCACCGGCCCGAGTCCATTGTTGGCTGTGATGAGGTCGACGAGGAACTGCGCCTCGAACTGCGCCGCCGCCGAGGCGAACAGCCGCCCGATGTCCGAAAACGCCGAGAGATTGTCGTTGACGATGGTCTGGCGGTTGATGCCGAAGATGCGCCCGTAGGTGTCGAGCTTGTAGGACTCGCGGCCCTCGGCGATTGTGCCCGATTTGAACTCGCCGTTCTCGTTCACCTTCATGAGCGTAGGCGCTTGTCCCAACTGGATCGAGTAGCGATTGCGGAAATCGTTGATCGTCGTTTTGCGGCAGATCTGCTTGATTGCGGCGGGCGCGGCGGCCATCTGCTCCATCAGCACCTTGTTCGCCACGTCGCCCAGCAGCAGCGGAAAGTCGCTGGTGCTGTGGAGAGCGCGGTCCACAATCGAGGCGTCCGAGAGTCCGATGGTTTCGATGCCGCGAATCCGGAGAAGTTCTTCTGCCTGCCGCACCAGGCTTCGGCCGGCGAACGGGCGCGCCGCTTCGCTGGGCTTGTGGGCCGGGTTGATCCGCATGTAGATCGCATCGGCCATGGCGGCGCGCAGAAACGGCGGATC
>Ga0116191_1001943_pt1 | contig 16140 bp, 17 predicted proteins | sample AD_UKC111_MetaG_FD_89897 | JGI IMG/M metagenome (GOLD analysis project Ga0116191, IMG submission 89897) | Active sludge microbial communities of municipal wastewater-treating anaerobic digesters from Hong Kong - AD_UKC111_MetaG | ecosystem: Engineered > Bioreactor > Anaerobic > Digestate...
GCTGGCGCCGCTGGCGGGCGGCGCGCCTTCGCCAGCCAGCCAGGGCGCCAGGTGCGCGCCCAGGTCGATCCAGGTGCCGATGCTGCTGGGCGGCACCTCGATCACGGGTGCGCTGGCCGCATCGGGTGCGGTGGCGACGGGACTCGCGGCTGCGGGGGCCGTCGTGGGCGCGGGCGCGGCGCAGGCGGCCAGCAGCGCCAGGGTGGCGGCGGCCAGCGCCAAGCGCGGGCCGCGCGGGGAAATTGAATTTGAAAACATGGGCTTCGTCCTTGGAAGACTTCAGGACTTTCTAGTGACCGCACCTTCGTGCGCCATCAGGCAGGCGACGACGATGTCGTCCTCCGGGTCGATGCGAAAGGCGCTGGCCGGCTCGCCCTTGGGCGCCGGCGGCAGCACCAGCTTGAGAAAGTCCAGCACGTTGCGCGCGTACAGGCTGCTGGCGTCGGCGGCCACCAGCGCGGCCAGGTTGGTCTCGCCGACGATCACCACGCCGTGCTTGGTCACGGTCTTGTCGGCCTCGGTCAGCGGGCAGTTGCCGCCCACGCTGCCGTCCGCATTGGGCGCGCCCTTGCCGGCGGCCATGTCGATGATGACCGAGCCGGGCTTCATGCTTTTGACCATGTCCTCGGTGATCAGCACCGGCGCGGCGCGGCCGGGGATCAGCGCGGTGGAGATCACCACGTCGGCCAATGCCACGCGTTTGGCCACCTCCACCTTTTGCCGGTCGAGCCAGCTTTGGGGCATGGGCCGGGCGTAGCCGCCCACACCCTCGGCGGCTTCCTTCTCCTCGGCCGTCTCATACGGCACGTCGATGAATTTGCCGCCCAGCGACTCGATCTGCTCCTTCACGCTGGGGCGCACGTCGCTGGCCTCGATGACGGCGCCCAGGCGCTTGGCGGTGGCGATGGCCTGCAGGCCGGCCACGCCCACGCCCAGGATGACCGCGCGCGCGGCCTTCACGGTGCCGGCCGCCGTCATCAGCATGGGAAAGAATTTTTGATAGCGGTCGGCGGCCATGATCACGGCCTTGTAGCCGGCGATGTTGGCCTGCGATGAGAGCACGTCCATGCTCTGCGCGCGCGTGGTGCGCGGCGCGGCCTCCAGCGCAAAGCCCGTGATGCGCGCGGCCGCCAGCCGTTGCAACCCCTCGGCGTTGAAGGGTTCGAGCATGCCCACCAGCACCGTGCCGGGCTTCATCAGCGCGATTTCGGCGGCCGATGGGTTGCGCACCTTCAGCACCATCTCGGTGCCGAAGGCGCCCGCGGCGTCGACGATCTCGGCGCCCGCGGCGGCCAGCGCTTCGTCGGTCACGCTGGCGCGCAGGCCGGCACCCGACTGCACGCGCACCGCGTGGCCTTGCGCCACCAGTTTCTTCACCGTTTCGGGCGTGGCGGCAACGCGGCTTTCACCGGCCGCGGTTTCGGCGGGGACGCCAATCAGCATGAAAAATTCTCCTCGTTTCGGACCGCAAGGCGAGGGCTTGACGCCCCGGCGCGCCGGGGCGGGCCGCCATGTTCGAAGGGCATTGTCCTAGATTTCCGCGCCCTCACTCGGTCACCGGCATGTTACCGAAAGCATGATCTGCATAATCGCCGCGATGAGCAAAGCACGATGGGCGCCGCGCGTGACCGTGGCCGCGGTGATCGAGCAGGACGGTCGCTACCTGCTGGTGGAAGAGCACACCGCCGAGGGCCTGCGCCTGAACACCCCCGCCGGCCACCTGGAGCCCGGCGAGTCGCCGCAGGACGCCGCCGTGCGCGAGGCGCTGGAGGAAACCGCGTGCGTCTTCGTGCCGGCCGCTCTGCTGGGCGTGTACCTGGCCGCCTCGCACGACGCCGAGGGCGAGGCCACCACCTGGCTGCGCATTGCCTACAGCGGCACGGCGGGCGCGCCCGAGCCCGGCCGCGCGCTGGACGCGGGCATCGTGCGCACGCTGTGGCTGACACCCGAGGAGATTTGCGCCAGCCAGGAGCGCCACCGCAGCCCGCTGGTCTGGCGCTGCGTGCAAGACCACCAGCGTGGCCAGCGCTTCGGGCTGGACGCGGTGCAGGCGCATGCGTCGGCGCTTGGTTTCAAGCAAAATCCGGCTTGAGCGCTTTCCAGGAAAGCGTTGGCAGCTACAAAAACAATAGTATTCATGGATGACTTGCTGACCTGGGCCGTGCTGGCCGTGGCGGGCTTTGGCGCCGGCGTGCTCAACGCCATGGCCGGCGGCGGCACCTTCCTGACCTTTCCGGCGCTGGTGTGGGCGGGCGTGCCGCCCATTGCCGCCAACGCCACCAGCGCGCTGGCGGTGTGCCCCGGCTACTTCGGCAGCGTGGCCGGATTTCGCCGGGAACTGGCGGCCACGCCGGGCGCGGTCTTGCAGCGGGAGATGCTGGTGAGCGCTGCCGGCGGCGTGATCGGCGCGCTGCTGCTGCTGGTGACGCCTGCGCGCGTGTTTGCCGGCATCGTGCCCTGGCTGTTGCTGCTGGCCACGGTGCTGTTCGCGCTGGGCCCGCGGCTGGCGCGCCGCAGCGCCGGTGCGGGCGGCAGCCTGGCGCGCTGGCGCCTGCCGGGCCTGCTGCTGGTGACCACCTACGGCGGCTACTTCAACGGCGGCGTCGGCATCCTGCTGCTGGCGCTGTACCTGGTGGCGGGCGAGTCGCGCCTGAACACCGCCAACGCGCTGAAGAACCTCAACTCGGCCGTGCTGTCGGTGCTGTCGGTGGCCGCCTTTGCCCTGGGTGGCCTGATCGCCTGGGCGCCGGCGCTGCTGATGGCCGTTTTTGCCACCCTGGGCGGCTTTGCCGGCGCGCGCCTGGCCCGGTGGCTGCCGGCGGCATGGATGCGCGCGATCGTGATCGCGGTGGGGCTGGTGATGAGCGCGGTGTTTTTTGTGCGAGCGTGACGCGAAGGCGTCGCGCACGCGCGGCGTTGAAACGGCCGGACGGGCAGGGCGCAACAAACATCCGTTTCCAGGTTGAATGGGCATCGAACGGACGGCTGGCTCCGCCGGACTGGCATGGGCTTGTGCTTCAGCCAATCAGGCATCGCTTTTGTTTGATTGACCTCGTGCGCGATCTCGGCGCAGACTTGTATCGGCGCGCTGTTCCTTGCAGGCCTCGCTCGTGGTCGTTGCGCAGCGGTCGTGTTCTATAGTTGCAGCGCCTTGGGCCACCCGATCTTCGCCTAGCAAAACATGTCCAACAAGCTGACGTCCAACGCGCCCATCATCGCCATCATCGTGACCACGCTGGTGTGGACCATCACCTGGGTGGTGTCCAAGCACGCCATGCAATACATGGGGCCGTTCGATTTCGCCGCGTGGCGCTTCGGACTGGGAACGCTCACGCTGTTCGTGGTGCTGCTGATACGGCGCGCGCCCCTCAAGCCCACTCCGTTCAAGCTTACCTTCGCCATCGGCATGACGCAGACGGCGGCATTCCAGGCGCTGGCGCAATGGGCGCTGGTCAGCGGTGGCGCGGGGCGCGTCTCGATGCTGGTCTACACGATGCCGTTCTGGGCGGTGCTGTTCGCATGGGGGCTGCTGCGTGAGCGCCCGAGCCCGCGCCAATGGTTGGGCATTGCGGTGGCCGTGGTCGGGCTGGTTTTGGTCATCGAGCCCTGGCACGACCTGGGCGGCTGGCAAAGCACCAGCCTGGCCATTGCCGGTGGCGCCTTCTGGGCGCTGGGGACCGTGCTGACCAAGCAGTTGTTCCAGTTGCACCACCCCGACCCGCTGGCGCTCACCTTCTGGTCGATGTTCTTGGGCTCGCTGGTGCTGGTGGCGCTGGCGCTGCTGGTGCCCAGCCGCCCCGTTGACTGGACGCCTGCGCTGGTGCTGGACGTGCTGTACGTTGCGGTGCTTGCCTCCAGCCTGGCGTTTCTCCTGTGGTCGTTCGTGATCATGCACTTGAGCGCGGGGGTGGCCAGCCTGTCGAGCCTGGGCGTGCCGATCGGCGCGATCTTGCTGGCCTGGGCGTGGCTGCACGAGCGGCCCGATGCGGCCGAGATGGTGGGCGTTGTACTGATTTCGCTGGGTTTGCTGGCGACCAGCAGTGTGGGCACCCGCGCTGGCCGCTTGAACCCGCAGGTTGAAACACCTGCCGCAGGCAAGGGCGCCGACAGCTGACCGCTTCGGTGCGTGCGCGCCCAGCGCTCGACTCAAGGTGCGCCCAGCGACAAAGATGAAAACAAAAAATGGCGCAAGCGCTTGCCAAGAAAGCGCAAGCAGCTATGAATCAGTGAGTTTCGATTCATCCAGACGCGCACAATCGATGCAGCGCGTGTCGCCCCTTGCCGTGGCAAGGGGGGTGCGTCGGCGCCGGCGCGCCGTCACTGAATCCACAGCCGCATGGCGTCCCAGGCGCGGCCGAAGAAGCCCGATTCCTCCACGCCGTCCAGCGCCACCAGGGGCACTTCGCCCAGGGTTTGATCGCCTTGCTTGATCTTGAGCGTGGCCACCGTCTGGCCCTTCTTGAAGGGGGCGATCAGCGGGTCGGGGCGCGCGATCTCGGTCTTGACCTGGGCGGCCGTTCCGGCCGGCACCGACACCACGATGGGCGTGGCGCTGCCCAGCTTGAGCTCGCTGGCCTTGCCCTTCCACACGCGCGGCGTGGCCACGGGCTGGCCGGCGTCGAACAGCTTGACGTCGTCCCAGGCGGTGTAGCCCCAGTTCAGCAGCTTTTGCGATTCGTTGATGCGCGCGCTGTCGCTGGTGGCGCCCAGCAGCACCGACACTACGCGACGGCCCTTCAGGTTGGGGAAGTCGCGCGCCGCGGTGGCCACCAGGCAGTAGCCCGCGGCCTTGGTGTGGCCGGTCTTCAGGCCGTCCACCGTGGGGTCGCGAAACAGCAGCGTGTTGCGGTTGGTGTCGTTGCTGGCCGGGGTGCCGGGGTAGCGGTATTTCTTGATGGCGTAGTACTTGGCGTCTTCGGGAAATTCCTGCATCAGCCGTGCCGAGAGCAGGGCCAGCTCGCGCGCGGTGGTGACGTGGGCCGGATCGGGCAGGCCATCGACGTTGGTGTAATGGGTGTTCTTCAGCCCCAGCGCCTTGGCCTGGTCGTTCATCAGCTCGACGAAGCGCTCCACCGTGCCGGCCACGCCCTCGGCCAGGGCCACCGTGGCGTCGTTGCCCGACTGCACGATCATGCCCTTGATCAGGTCCTCCACCGGCACCTGCATCTTGGGGTCGATGTACATGCGCGAGCCGGGCGTCTTCCAGGCGCGCTCGCTCACGGGCAGGGTCTGCGTCAGCGTGATCTTCTTGGCGCGCAGGGCGTCGAACACCACGTAGGCGGTCATCAGCTTGGTCAGTGACGCGGGCTCGACCGGCGCGTCCATGTCCTTGCCCGCCAGGATCTGGCCCGAGCTCACGTCCATCACCAGATAGGCCTTGGCCGCCACCTCGGGCGGTTGCGGGCTTTGCGCGTGGGCGGTGAGGGCGGCGGCGCACAGGGCGATGGCGGCAAGGGCGTGGGGCAGGCGGGTCATGGGGGCAGTGGGCAAAAACAAGGGGTCAGAAGATCGGTCAGGCGCGCACGTGACGCACCACCAGGGAGCGCAGCAGCGGCAGCTGGCCGTGAAAAAAATGTTCGCCGCCGGGCACCACGGTGACCGGCAGCGACTGCGGGCGGGCCCAGTCGAGCACCGCGGCCAGCGGCACGGTGTCGTCCAACTCGCCGTGAATGACCAGGGTGGCGTCCTGAAGTTCCGTGGGTAGCGGGGCCACGTCGAAGCGCGAGCAGGCCGTGCCCACCAGCACCGCGCGCTCGATGGCGCGTGCGCCGTGCAGCGCGGCGATGGCTTGGCTGGCGACGAAGGCGCCAAACGAAAAGCCGGCGATCAGCAAGGGCGCATCGGCCGGCGCCTGCTGCTCGATGGCGGCCAGCATGTCCTGCAGCTCGCCGCGGCCTTCGTCGTACGCGCCCTGGCTCTCGCCCACGCCACGGAAGTTGAAGCGCAGCGCGCGCCAGCCGCACAGCACGCAGGCGCGCGCCAGGGTCTGCACCACCTTGTTGGTCATGGTGCCGCCGAACAGCGGGTGGGGGTGGGCGATGACGGCCGTGCCGCGCGGCGCAACACCGGGATCGAGCAGCGGCGTGTCGAGCAGCGCCTGCAGGGCGCCGGCCGGGCCGTGCAGGCTCAAGGGTTTGGAGAGCGCGTTCATCAGCTATTCAAATTGTAGCTGGCTGCGCCGGCGAGATCAGCGCTGCAAGTTGAAATGGCTTGTAAATGCGAGGCGCTCAGCGGCCCACGTCCGGCGCCAGCAGCAGGCGCTCGACCACGCGGCCTTGTTTGAGGTGCGAGTCGATGATCTCGTCGATGTCGCTCGTGTCCACGTACGAATACCAGGTGCCTTCGGGGTACACCACCGCCACCGGCGCGCCGGCGCAGCGGTCCAGGCAGCCGGCCTTGTTCACGCGCACCTGGCCCACGCCGGCCAGGCCCTCGGCCTTGACGCGGGCCTTGCAGTGGTCGAACGCGGCCTGCGCGCCGTGGTTGGCGCAGCAGTCCTCGCCGTTGGTGCGCTGGTTGAGGCAGAAAAAGATGTGGCGCGCGTAATAGGGCGCGGCGGGTGCGGTGCTCATGGCGCGATTTTAGGCTTCGGGGCGGGCTTGAGCAGTTGCACCAGCAACCAGGCCAGCACCGCAAAGGGCCACAGCCAGCCCACCCACTGCGACAGGCCATAAAAGTGAATGAACTGTCCTTGCTCCCATTTTTGCAGCGTGCTGGCAAAGTACACGTTCGGCGTGGCACTGTTGAGCAGCGTCAGTTGCGCCCCCAGCAGCAGCACCAGCGCGACGGCGCAGGCGCGCGGCGGCAGCGGCAGCAGGACGGCCGCGCCCAGGGCCGCCAGCGGCAGGCCTTGCCGCACCGCCGGCGTGACCCAGGCCCAGGCGTTGGCCGGCCCGTAGGACAGCGCCGCCGACAGCGCCGACACGGCCAGCCCCACGGCCAGTGCCGCCAGCGCAAACACCGCGCGGCGCGCGCGCGGCGCCACCACGGTGTAGCCCAGCACGCACGGCGCCAGCGCGCCCAGCGCCACGCTGGCCGCCGCCGCCCAGGGCAGCATGGGTTGCAGCTCGATGTCGCGCACCGGCAGCCAGTCCAGAAAGGGCGTGTCCATCAGCCATTCGGCCAGGGCCTCCTCGGCGCGCTCATAGACCTGGCCCATGCCATAGGCCAGCGGCATGGGAAACAGCAGGCCCACCGGCCACAGCGCCAGCAGAACCAGCGCGCCGCGCGATTCGCCGCCGAACCAGTCGGCACGCAGCTGCTCCCAGCGCCCGACGGCGCCCAGCCGCGCCAGCGCCCAGGCCAGCAGCGCGCCCAGCCAGCCGCCGGCGGAATTGAGCGCGAAGTCCACGTTGGAGGCCACGCGCATGGGCAGGTACGACTGCAGGCACTCCATGGAAAACGACAGCGCCGTGGCGGCCGCACCGGCCAGCAGGACGGCCACGCCGGCGCGCCGCGTGCGCAGCAGCGCCAGGGTCAGCAGCAAACCCATGGGCGCATAGCCGACCACGTTGACGGCCAGGTCGAACCCCGTCCAGTACCTGGGCCAGGGCGCGCGCAGATAGGCCCAGGGCACGATGCCCTGGTCGCGCCAGCCGGTGAACGGAAACAGGCTGGCGTAGACGATCAGCGCGACGTACAGCAGGGCCAGCGGACCGGCCGCGGAATGGGTGGGGCGCTCCATGGGCGCTGCTCGGAAAGCGTCGGCTTTCAAAAAGGCTTGACGGTCACCAGGATCACCGCCGCCAGCAAGCCCAGCACCGGCAGCTCGTTGAACCAGCGAAACCACACGTGGCCGCGCGCCGGCTCGCCGCGTTCAAAGCGCGCCAGCAGGCACCCGCAGGCCGCGTGGTAGGCCAGCAGCGCCAGCACCACCGCCAGCTTGGCGTGCAGCCAGCCGTTGCCCGGCCCGCGGCCGATGCCGTAGCCCAGCCACAGCACCAGGCCAAAGGCCAGCGCGGGCACCGCCAGCACGGTCATGAAACGATACAACTTGCGCGCCATCAGCAACAGGCGTGCGCGCTCGGCGCCGGAGCCGGGGGCCACCATGGCCAGGTTGACAAAGATGCGCGGCAGGTAGAACAGGCCCGCGAACCAGCTGACGACAAATACGATGTGCAGCGCTTTGATCCACAACATGGCGCGAGTGTAGGCGGTGGAAACGAAAAAACCCCAGCCGCGAACGGCTGGGGTCGAAAAGCCTGTCTGCTGTCACACATCAAGGCTCCCGCTCAGGGAGGAAAAGCGGGGAGCGACGAATCGCCCGCGATAAATATACCAAAAGTGTGCACGATTCTCAACAAAATCCATGAACTTTTCGGGGGCGCTGGAGTCGTATCGCGCGCGACGGGCGGGCGGCCGTTTGGGGCACAATTTTCGCCATGACGATTTTTGCCCCCGCCCCCTTTCCCGCCCTGCGTCCGCGCCGCCTGCGCCGCGACGATTTCACCCGCCGCCTGGTGCGTGAGCACCGTCTGTCGGCCGACGACCTGATCTACCCCGTGTTCGTGCAGGACGGCAAGGGCAAGCGCCAGGCCGTGCCCTCGATGCCGGGCGTCGAGCGCCTGTCGCTGGACCTGCTGCTGCCGGTGGCCGAGGAGTGCGTGCAGCTGGGCATCCCGGTGCTGGCGCTGTTTCCGGTGATCGACGCCAGGCTGAAGGACGACAAGGGCAGCGAATCGACCAACGCGCGCGGCCTGATCCCGCGCGTGGTGCGCGAGCTCAAAAAGCGCTTTCCCGAGCTGGGCATCATGACCGACGTGGCGCTGGACCCTTACACCAGCCACGGCCAGGACGGCTGGCTGGACAAGAGCGGCTACATCCTGAACGACGAGACCGTGGGCCAGCTGGTCAAGCAGGCGCTGGTGCAGGCCGCCGCGGGCGTGGACATCGTCGCGCCCAGCGACATGATGGACGGGCGCATTGGCGCCATCCGCCAGGCGCTGGAGGCCAAGGGCCACATCCACACGCGCATCATGGCCTACAGCGCCAAGTACGCCAGCGCGTTTTACGGCCCGTTTCGCGATGCCGTGGGCTCGGCCGCCAACCTGGGCAAGGGCGACAAGAAGGTCTATCAGATGGACCCCGGCAACGGCGACGAGGCGCTGCGCGAGGTGGCCATCGACCTGCAGGAAGGCGCCGACATGGTGATGGTCAAGCCCGGCATGCCCTACCTGGACGTGCTGCGGCGCGTGAAGGACACCTTTCACGTGCCCACCTTCGCCTACCAGGTCAGTGGCGAATACGCCATGCTGAAGGCCGCGGCGCAAAACGGCTGGCTCGACCACGACCGCGTGGTGCTGGAGGCGCTGCTGGCCTTCAAGCGCGCCGGCGCCGACGGCGTGCTGACCTACTTTGCCCGTGACGCTGCCCGTTTACTACAAAATAAATAGCTGGTTGCGATTGTCCATCAAGCGCTGCAAGCCGATTTGACTGAAAAACCCGAACCCTCCGTGTCGATCGTCGAATTCACCGCCGGCAGCCTGCGCTTTCTCGACGCGCCGCCGCGCCACGCGCCCCATGACGGCTTTGTCTGGATTTACCTGGAGCGCGCCGAGTTTGCCGCCACGCTGGCCGAGCAGCAGGCCGCCGCGCAGCACCTGGGCGGCGCGGCCCTGCTGGACGTTCATGCACGCGACCTGGCCAACGAGGCCCATCCCTCGAACTTCGACGCCACCTCGGTCTATGACCGCGTGATCTTTCGCCGGCTGGCGACCGCGCAAGAGGCGAGCGCGGTGGCCGCGCAGGACGCTGCCGCCGGCCGCATCGACTCGCGGGCCGTGGGCTTTGCGGTGTTCGGCCATCTCCTGATCAGCGTGCATCCGCCGGGCTGCCCGGTGGCGCTGGGCTTCATCGAGCGCCTGGCCACCGACGCGCGCCTGAGCGTGGACGCCACGGCCACGCGCTCGCGCCTGCCGCAAAGCCCGGCCGACCTCGCGCTGCAGCTGATCAACACCATGGTCGACAGCTACCTGGAGCTGCGCAAGGACCTCACGCGTCGCCTCGAGGCCGCGCAGCAGGTGCTGCTGCGCCCCAACCCCAAGTCCGACACCTGGCCGCAGCTGATGGATGCGCGCCAGCAACTGCACTGGCTGCAGGAGCTGTGCGAGGAGCAGCAGGACGCCATGCAGGAATGGCTCGACACCTTGCGCGAGCAGCCCCTGTCGGACTGGGCCGCCGATGTCGATCAGGCCGTGCGCCGGCGCGACGGCCTGGTGGCGCGCGCGCGCGACGTCATGGAGCACATCGACCGCGTCCTGCACCACGCCCGGCGGCTGGAGCAGTCGGCCGAGACCGCGGTGCAGATCCACTTCAACGCGCAGGGCCAGCGCACCAACGACATCATGCGCACGCTCACGGCCATCACGGCGGTGTTCCTGCCGCTGAACCTGTTCACGGGTTTTTTCGGCATGAACTTCGACCAGCTGCCGCTGATCCACAGCGGCATCGGCATGTGGGTGGCGCTGGCCCTGCTGGGGCTGCTGGCCGTGGGCATCCTGCTGCTGTTCTGGCGCCGGCGCTACCTCAGCCACGAGCGCGAGGACGCGCCTGGATCCTGACGCAACAACGCCCCGACCGGTGGCCCGGGCGGGGCGTTGAATCATTGGCCGGCGTGCGGCCGGCGCGTGCGTCAGGCGGATTCGCCCGAGGCCGGACGGTAGCCGTGGGCAATCGCGTCACGGGTGGCTTCGCGCACCTGGGCGCGCGTCACGGTGCTGGCGGCGGCCGGCGCGGCTTGCGTGTTCATTTCACCGGCGGCGGGCATGTGGCGGGCCGCATCGGCCATCACGTCCTGGCGTTGCACGCTGCTGGCGCTGGTGCTGGCGACCGGCGCGTTGAAATAGGGCGCTTCGCCGGCGGCAGGTTGCGCGGCAAAGGCGGTGCCCGACAGCAGCAGGGCAGCGGCGGCGAGGGTGACTTGAATGGATTTCATGATGCTTTCCTTCTTTCAGTTGAATGGCTGTCGGCTGGGTGCCGGATTCGCTGTCGAAGCGCGTGGTTTCCGTCCTTCGATGGCACGCAGTTTGCGACGGCAAGCCGGTTTGAAAAAGCCCGATCGGATAACTTCACCTTTTCCGAATCGGAAATAATCACCGCCCATGGACTCGCTTGATCTCATTCAAATCTTTCGCGAAGTGGCGCGCCTGGGCAGTTTCTCGGCCGCCGCGCGCGCGCAGGGCGTGTCGCCGCCCAGCGTCAGCAAGGCCGTGGTGCAGCTGGAGGCGCGCTTCGGCGTGCGCCTGTTCAACCGCACCACCCGCAAGGTCTCGCTCACCGACGCCGGCCAGCTGCTGTTCGAGCGCAGCGGGCCGATGATGGAGTTGATCGACCTGACGCAGGCCGCCTTGCACGAGCGCGCCACCCGCCCCAGCGGGCGCCTGCAACTGACCGCGCCGCACGCGCTGATGCAGACCGACCTGCCGGCCATGCTGGGGCGCTTCATGCAGCAGTACCCCGAGGTGGCGCTGCACCTGCACGTGACCGACCGCGAACTGAGCCTGGCCGAAGAGGGCATCGATCTGGCCTTTCGCGTGGGGCCCATCCGCGATGCCAACCTGATCGTGCGACGCCTGCTGCCCATCGACTTCGTGGCGGCGGCGACGCCCGCGTACTGGCGCGAGCACGGCAAGCCCAGCCACCCCGACGAATTGCGCCAGCACGTGCAACTGGCCCACAGCCTGCAGGATCGCGCGCCGACCTGGCAGTTCAGCGTGCGCGGCAAGCCGCTGGAGCTGGCGCTGCAACCGCGCTTCGTCACCACCAACGTGGCGCCGCTGGCCACGCTGGCCGCGCAGGGCCTGGGCGTGGTGTGGGGCGCGCGGCGCGCGCTGGCCGCCCACATCGAGCGCGGCGAGCTGGAGACCGCGCTGGAGGCCTTCTCGCCCACCGACGTGTGGCTGTACGTGGCCTACATGCAGCGGCGCCACAACAGCGCCGCGCTGCGCGCGCTGCTGGAGCACCTGGACGGATTCGGCCAGGCCTTCCGGCAGGCGGAGGCGCAGGCGCAGGCCGCGGTCGTCAGCGCGCCAGATGCCGCGCGAAAAACGCCAAAGTCCGCTCGCGCGCCAGCGCCGCCGCCGGCGCGTTCCAGGCCGCGCGCTGGTCGCAGTTGAAGCCGTGCGCCGCGGCGTACAGGTGCACCTCGACATCGGGGTGCGCCTGCTGCAGCGCCTGCACGCCGGCCAGCGGCACCGACGCGTCGTGGTCCGACAGGTGCGCCAGCACCGGCACCCGGGGCGTGCGCGCCAGCTCGGCCGGCGCGGTCATGCCGCCGCCGTAGTAGGGCACGGCCGCGGCCAGCCCGCGCAGTTCGCACGCCGCGCGCCAGGTGAGCAGCCCGCCCCAGCAGTAGCCCACCACGCCGACCTTGCCCGCGCCGGCCCGCGCCGCGTGGTCGATGGCGGCCTGCACGTCGGGCAGCACGCCGGGCGCGGGCAGCGCCTCGGCCGCGCGCTTGAGGCCCATGCCGGTCTGCAGGTCGGCTTCGGTGTAGCCCAGATCAACCCCTGCGCGCACCCGCCCGAAGGTGGCCGGCGCCAGCGCCAGCCAGCCTTCGGCCGCAAAGCCGTCGGTCACCGCGCGGATGTGCGCGTTGACGCCAAAGATCTCCTGCAGCACCACCACCGCCCCGCGCGGCGCGCCCGCCGGCTCGGCCTGCCAGGCGCTGACGGCCTGGCCGTCTGCTGCCTTCAGTTCAATCCATTGCCCCATGCTTTTGCTCCTGTATGGATGGTTGGGCGTTCAATGCTCATGCGCGCCACAGCCCAAGGTTGAATTTTTCGCGTCCTTTGCGATTGCCTTTTGCGTCCTTGCGTTCGGCTGTTTGGCAGGGGCTCTTGTCAAACCCCCAAGGCCCGGCGCACGAAGTCCAGCCGGTCCTGGCCCCAGAACAGCTCGCCATCGATGACGTAGGTGGGCGCGCCGAACACCCCGGCGTCGATGGCTGCCTGCGTGTGCGCCTCGTAGCGCGCCTGCACCTCGGGCGCCTGCGCCGCGGCCAGGTGCGCGGCCGGCAGGTCGCATTCGTCCAGCAGTTCGGCCAGCGTGCCGGCGTTGGCGATGTCGCGCTGCTCGGCCCAGCAGGCGGCCATCACGGCGCCGGCCAGCCGCAGCGCGGCATCGGGGCCGTCGGCCTGCGCCACGGCGGTGATCAGGCGCGCGGCGGGGGCGCCGTCCACCGGAAAGTGGCGCGGCTCGGCGTGCAGCGCGATGTTCAGGTGCGCGGCAAAGCGGCGCAGTTCCGCCAGTCGATAGGCCTGCCGCTGCGGCGCGCGCTGGCCCAGCGGCAGGCCGCCCGAGAGCGGAAAGATGCGGCCGTAGTCCACCGGCAGCACGCGCACGGCGCGCCGGCTGGCGCGCAGCAAGTCGATTAAGCGGGCGTGGCCCAGATAAGCCCAGGGGCTTTGCGGGGTGAAGAAGTAGTCGATGGGGCGGGACATGGCGGCCTGTGCGAATAATGGGCCTGTTTTAGCAGACCGCGAGCCTGCGTGCCATGGGCCAGGCCGCGCCAATTCATTGACAGGAACCCCCGATGCCGCAAACCCGCGCCAACAAGACCATCAAGTACTACTGGGAAGACCTGCACGCAGGCCAGACCATCGAGCTGGGCAGCGTCACCGTCGAGCGCGAGGAGGCGCTGGCCTTTGCCGGCCGCTACGACCCCCAGCCCTTTCATCTGGACGACGAGGCCGCGGCGCGGTCGATGTTCGGCCAGCTGGCCACCAGCGGCTGGCACACGTGCAGCATGGCGATGGGCCTGATGGTGCGCAACTTCCTGCTCGAATCGTCCAGCCTGGGCTCGCCGGGGCTGGAAAAGCTGCAATGGCTGAAACCCGTTTTCCCCGGCGACACGCTCTCGCTGCGCCAGCGCGTGGTCGAGACGCGGCCCATGAAGTCGCGCCCCGACGTCGGCCTGGTGCGCACGATCTGGGAGATGTTCAACCAGCACGGCGAGCAGGTGCTGATGATGGATGGCTACGGCATGTTCCGGCGCCGCACGCCCGGCGCGCCCGTGCCGGGCTGATTCGGGCGCCGGCTGCCAAGCGGCCCCGATCGTGCAATCGGTCACTGCAGATTGTGACGATCGGCACTGTGCCGGCGCGGCCGGCGCGCCTATCGTGTGAGCCATGCCTGACGACCCCCGAGGGTCGTCGCTTCAACGGCTTTCTTCGCAGGCATCCCCGAAGCACCGATGAACCAGGAGTCCATCATGAACACGATCATCTTTCAACGCACCGGCCTGCGCTGCGCGGTGCTGACTGCCGCCCTGACGCTGGGCGGCACGCTGGCCGCCCCCGCCTGGGCCGCCGCGCCCAACGCCACCGCACCGGCCCAGACCACGCAGGCCAACAAGTCCGCGGTGGTCGATGAAGACGTGACGATGTTCGACGTCGTGCCCGGCACCACCTATCTGAACGGCGGCGTCGGCCAGGCGAGCGAAGAGCGCATGCACAAGGACGCGCACCACTGGCCGCTGCGCATGACCTTTTCCGACAAGTCCAGCAACGAGTTCGTCGCCGACGTGAAGCTGAAGGTCTTCGACCACAGCGGTCGCGCCGTGCTGCGCCTGAAGGACGCCGGCCCGATGACCTATGTGCAGCTGCCGCAGGGCGACTATCGCATCACCGCCGCCTACAAGGGCGACACGCTGACGCGTGACGTCCACATCGGCCCCAAGGGCATGGATGCCAACTTCCACTGGGTCATGTGACCCACCCCCAGTCTCCACGCGCTGCGCGCTGTTGCGCCTGGTGCTCGCCGCCAGAGGGGGCGGCCCTTCGGTCTGTCCAGACCTGCGCAGGCAGGTCTGGAGCCGCAGACCTCAGCCCCCTTGCAGGGGCATCGCCAGCGGGCGGGCCAAGCCCTTCCGCGGCGATCGCTGGCATGGCCTGCTCCGCGGCCTTCTGCCTCTTTGATGTGGATGCGCTGCTGGCGAAATGACCGCGAGTGAAAACGCCACCGCCGTTGCGCCCTCCGCAAGCGCCGTCGTCCTCTGCCAACTGTCGACTGAAATCTGACCCCTCGAACCACCATGCCCCGTCCCGATTCCCTGCATCAAAAAAACCCGATGACCGCCCTCGTCCTGCAAGGCGGGGGCGCGCTGGGCGCGTATCAGGCGGGCGCCTACGAAGCGCTGGCCGAGCGGGCGCAGTCGCTGGACTGGGTGGCGGGCATTTCCATCGGCGCCATCAACGCCGCGCTGATTGCCGGCAATCCGCCGCAGCGGCGCGTCGATCGGCTGCGCGCGTTCTGGGAGCGCGTGAGCGTGGCGCTGCCGGTGCGCCCCGACCCGGACCTGCTGGGGCCCGCGCGCGGCTGGTGGGACAACGCGATGGCGCTGTGGGGCGCGCTGGTGGGCGTGCCCGGCTTTTTTGCGCCGCGCCCGCCGCTGGCCTGGTGGCCCCAGCCGCCGGCCAGCTGGTACGACACCGCACCGCTGCACGACACCTTGCTGGAGCTGGTGGACTTTGACCTGCTCAACGACGGGCCGATCCGCTTTTCGGTTGGCGCGGTGGACGTGCAAAGCGGCAACTTCACCTACTTCGACAACCGGCGCGAGCGCATCGGTCCCGAGCACGTGATGGCCAGCGGCGCGCTGCCGCCGGGCTTTGCGGCGGTGCCCATCGACGGCCACTGGTATTGGGACGGCGGGCTGGTGTCCAACACCCCGCTGACCTATGTGATGGACCACCTGGAGGGCGCCTCCGAGCGTCCGCTGACGGTGTTCCAGATCGACCTGTTCAACGCCCGCGGCCGCGTGCCCGAGACCCTGGCCGATGCGGCCGAGCGCGAGAAGGACATCCGCTATTCCAGCCGCACGCGCCTGGTGAGCGACTTGGCGCGCGAACGCCACGAGCTGCACCAGCGCTTGCACCGCGTGGCCGCGCTGCTTTCAAAAACGCAGCAAAGCAGCGCCGAGGTGCGCGCGCTGCTGCGCGGCACGCAGGATGCGACCGTCACCCTGGTGCACGTCATCCATCGTCGCAATGCCTGCGAGACGCAGACCAAGGACTACGAGTTCTCGCACCTGTCCATGACCGAGCACTGGCAGGCCGGCGGCGCCGACATGGACGCGTCGCTGCAACTGCTGGCGCGCCAGGGGCCGCCGCGGCCCGGCGAGTTTCGCGTGCTCGACCATCA
>Ga0116191_1001945_pt1 | contig 16122 bp, 12 predicted proteins | sample AD_UKC111_MetaG_FD_89897 | JGI IMG/M metagenome (GOLD analysis project Ga0116191, IMG submission 89897) | Active sludge microbial communities of municipal wastewater-treating anaerobic digesters from Hong Kong - AD_UKC111_MetaG | ecosystem: Engineered > Bioreactor > Anaerobic > Digestate...
TAGTCGTGCGCCCACTGCTTCTCGAACGCGGCCGGCCCGGCAAACGCCGGCGACATGGCATAGGGCTGCATGCGCGCGATCACATCCGGGTTCTTGAGTGCCTTTTCAAACGCGGCCGCCAGTTTGTCGATGATGGGCTGCGGCGTGCCCTTGGGCGCAAAGGCGCCAAACCAGGTGCCGGTGGCGCGCGGATCGGGCACGCCCGTTTCGGCCAGCGTGGGCACGTCCGGAAAGTCGGCCAGCCGCGTGACCGCGGCGGTGGCCAGCAGCCGCGCCTTGCCCTGCTTGACGTATTGCAGCATCGTCACGTCGCTGCTGAAGTCGACACGCCCCGCGATCAGATCGATCGATATCTCGGCCGCCCCCTTGTAGGGCACGTGCGTCATCTTGATGCCCCAGGCCTTTTGCAGCATCTCGCCGCCCAGGTGGCCCTGCGAGCCGACACCCGAAGTGGCGTAGGTCACCTTGCCCGGATGGGCTTTGGCGTAGGCGATGAACTCGGGCAGGGTCTTGACCGGCAGCGCGTTGCTGACGACGTAGGCCGAAGAGAACTCCGACAGCTTGGCCACCGCCACCAGGTCCCGGCGCGCGTCGTACGGCAGCTTGCGCAGGTGCGGCGTGATGGCCGAGATGCCGATCGGGCCGACGAACAGCGTGTAGCCGTCGGGGGCGGCGGTGGCCGCCGCATTGGCGGCAATCGAGCCGCCCGCGCCGGTGCGGTTCTCGACGATGAAGGGCTGGCCGGTGGACTTTTGCATGTCCTCGGCCATCACGCGCAGCACCACCTCCATGCCGCCGCCGGCGGCAAACGGGTACATGATGCGCACCGGTTTGGACGGGAATTTGTCCGCCGTCTGCGCCTGCGCTGCCGGCGCTGCCAGCAGAGCAAGCGCCGCCAGGGCACTCAGCCGACCCACGTCGCGTCGCGACAAGGAATCTTTCATGTCGTCACCTCTCGATTGCGTTGAACCCAAACGACGCAAACAATACCCGATCGCCTTGCGCTCTACCGTCCGCGCTCGTTTGCCCATGCGCGGCGCGCGCGTTCGGCGCAGCTGTCCGCACCTCGGCTTGCAGGCCGTGGATGACCCTGCCCTCCTTGTGCAACCGGCACCCCCGAAAGGCCCTGCGTTGGCGACAAGCGCGGCGACTCCTAGAATGAACCGCGTCCGAACACGTATCCAAGGAGAATCCCCATGAAAGGCGACGCCACCGTCATCAAGCACCTGCAGGCCCAGCTCAAGAACGAGCTCACGGCCATCAACCAGTACTTTCTGCACTACCGCCTGCTCAAGCACTGGGGCCTGGACAAGCTCGCCGGCAAGGAACACGAGGAGTCGATCGGCGAGATGAAACACGCCGACCGGCTGATGGATCGCATCCTGATGCTCGACGGCCTGCCCAACCTGCAAGACCTGGGCAAGCTGATGGTGGGCGAGAACGTGCCCGAGATGCTGGCCTGCGACCTGAAGCTGGAGCAGGCCGCGCAGGCCACCATCAAGGACGGCATCGCGCACTGCGAGAGCGTGCGCGATTACGTCTCGCGCGATCTGCTGCAGGGCATCCTGGACGACACCGAGGAGCACATCGACTACCTGGAGACGCAAATCGAGCTGCTGGCCAAGGTGGGCCTGCAAAACTACCTGCAAAGCCAGATGGGCGAGGCCAGCTGAGCACCGCCCCACCGCGGCTGTCCACGGGGCCTTCGGGCCCCTTTTTCATGCCCGCTTGTTGTCGAGTTGCAACAAATAATAATGACAATGATTCTCATTTGCTTAGAATCACGCCTTTCATTGCAAGCCAGCCAGCGGCAGCCAGCGTCCTCCCGGGCGCTCGCGTGCATCCCGTCAGCCAGCCGTCTCCCTTCAACCCGCCTGCTGACCCGACCATGCGCCCTGCCCAAAAATTCAAACCAATCAAGCCTCAAGCCCGCTCCCGACAAGCGCCGGCCGCTCCTGTTATCGAAGCAATCCACGCCCCGCTGCTGCCCCTGGGTGCGATGCTGTTGGCCGGATCGCTGGGCTCGGCCGCCCTCGCGCAGACCGCCGAGCCGGCGCCCGCCCCCGCCAGTGCCGCATCGGCACCGGCCGCCACGGCCGGCACGCTGGGCACCGTCACCGTGCGCGACAAGGCCGAGGGCGACGGCTCCACCACCAGCAAGGCCCTGCTGCGCGCCACCAAGACCGAGATCGGCAAGGGCGAGCAAAAGCTGATGGACATCCCGCAAAGCGTGACGGTGATGACCGAAAAGCTGATCCAGGACCGCAAGCTGGACGACTTTCGCGACGTGCTGCGGGCGACTGCCGGCGTCACCTTTCAGGCCGGCGAAACGGGCGAGGAGGACGTGCGCCTGCGCGGCTTCTCGCTGGGCCAGGCCGGCGACATCTACCGCGACGGCATGCGCGACGCGCCGCTGTACGAGCGCGACACCTTCGACGACGACCGCGTGGAGATCATCAAGGGCTCGGCCTCGATGCTGTTCGGCAAGGGCTCGACCGGCGGCGTGGTCAACCAGGTCAGCAAGCAGCCCTTCCTGATGACGCAGCACGAGGCGCAGGCCACCGTGGGCAGTGGCGGCATGAAGCGCGTGCAGGGCGACTTCAACTGGCAGACCGGGCCCGACGCCGCCGTCCGCCTGAACGTGATGGGCCATGACGCCGACAACTGGGGCGCCTATCAACGCAAGTGGGGCATCGCGCCCACCTACCGCTGGGGCATCGGCACGCGCGACGAGTTCTCGGTGGGCCTGTATGCGCTGGACGTGCGCGGGCGGCCCAACTACGCCCACCCCTGGATCATCAGCCCCGACGGCAGCATCAACCCCACGCTGCCGGCCAAGAACTTCTATGGCCTGGCGGGCGACCACCTGAACACCTCGGCCACCTACGCCACGCTGGGCAACGTGCATCGCTTCGACGACGGCGGCGAGCTGAAAACGCGCCTGCGCGCCGGGCACTACAAGCGCGACCTTCTGGGCAGCCCGATCGGCTTTGCCGCGCCGCGTCCCACGGTGCTGTCCGACATCACCAGCAGCACCGTGCTCACGCGCCAGTCCAAGGGCCGCATCGGCGACAGCGACATCGCGATGCTGCAAAGCGACTACAGCAACAGCTTCGACTGGGGCGGCAAGAAGCACGCGCTGCTGGCCGGCGTGGACGTGTTCGACGAACGCGCCAAGCGCAACAACGCCTACGCGCTGCCCAACACGCCGGCGCGCCCCACGACGACGGTGGGCACGCCCAACGACGGCGCCTGGGTGCCCGACACCCGCGTGTTCCCGGTGCCCATGAACAGCTTCAAGTCGCGCAGCATCGGCGCCTACGTGCAAGACACGATGGCCATCACCGACACCCTCAAGCTGGTGGGCGGCGTGCGCTTCGACCACTTCACGGGCAGCTACCGCAACGCCGACGGCAGCTTGAGCAACGAGCGCACCGACAACCTGTGGAGCCCCCGCCTGGGCGTGCTCTACCAGCCCGACGAACTCTCGACCTATTACATCTCCTACGGCACTTCGTTCAACACCTCGGGCGACGCCTACCAGTACGGCGTGCTGGTCAACCCCGCCACCGACGTGGCCGCCAAGACCCCGCCCGAGAAAAGCCGCAACATCGAGATCGGCGGCAAGTGGGAGCTGCTCGACCGCCGCGTGCTGGCCGGCGCCGCCCTGTTCTTCAGCCAGAAGTACAACGAGCGCAACACCGACCCCGACACCGCCGCGCAGCAGGAGCTGCTGTCGGGCCGCCGCCACGCCGCCGGCATGGAGTTCAACCTGGCCGGACGCATCACGCCCGCCTGGGAGATGTTCTGGAACCACACCTGGATCCCGAGTGCCAAGATCGACCGCAGCAACGTGGCGCTGAGCCCCAGCGGCACCGGCGCCCAGGTGCAGGGCGACCGCCCCGCCCTCACGCCGCGCCACAGCGGCAGCGTGTGGACGACCTACCGCATCAACCCGCAGTGGCGCCTGGGCGTGGGCGCCAACTACCGCAGCAGCCAGAACCCCGAGGGCCAGCGCACCTATCGCGCCAAGGGCTTTGCCACCTTCGACGCCATGGCCGAGTACAACATCAGCGAAACGGTGTCGCTGCGCCTGAACGTCACCAACCTGGCCAACCGGCTGTACGCCGACACGCTGTACCGCGGCTTTTATCAGCCCGGCGCGGCCCGGCGCGTGGACCTGACGCTGAAGGTCATGTTCTGATACCGTGCCGCTGACCCCCGGCGCAGCCGCCCACCCGGGCGGCTGCGTGCTTTTGCGAGTGCCCCATGTTGATTCACCTCAAGCAGTTGCTCACCCCCGATGAACTGGCCCAGGCCCGCGCCCTGCTGCAAGCGGCCGACGCCCCCTGGATCGACGGCCGGCGCAGCGCCGGCGCGCAGGCCGTGCAGGCCAAGAACAACGAGCAGCTGGCGCAGGATTCGCCCAGCGCCACCGCGCTGCGGGCCCTGGTGCTGGCGGCGGTGCGGCGCGATCCGCTGTTCTTCTCCGCCGCGCTCCCGCGCAAGATCTTCAACCCGCTGTTCAACCGCTATGGCGGCGGCATGAACTTCTACGGCGCGCACGTGGACAACGCCGTGCTGCATTCGCGCGAGCCCGACCAATGGGTGCGCACCGACGTCTCATGCACCGTGTTTCTGGCCGACCCCGGCGAATACGACGGCGGCGAGCTGGTGGTGCACGACACCTACGGCCAGCAGACCATCAAGCTGGCCGCCGGCGACGCCGTGCTCTACCCCGGCGCCAGCGTGCACGAGGTGCGCCCCGTCACCCGCGGCGCGCGCCTGGCCAGCTTCTTCTGGGTGGAAAGCATGGTGCGCAGCGACGAGCAGCGGCGCCTGCTGTTCGAGCTGGACATGGCCTTGCTGGCCCTGCGCAAGAACCACGGCGAAAGCGCCGAGGCCACCCGCCTGACGGGCGTCTATCACAACCTGCTGCGCATGTGGGCCAGCACCTGAGCGCTGGAGCTGCTCACCCCTTGCCCTGACAGGTCGCGCCCACCCAGCGCCCGCGCATCTCGGTGTGAATCGTGCCGCCGGTGCTCAGCTTGCCGTCGGCGGTCATCGCCACCTCCTGCGGACTGATCGCCTGAACGACCACGTGCATGCTCACGCTGGCCGGCCCCGCGCCGCAACTCTGCTCCAGTTCGACCCGCGTTCCCGTCTTGGACAGCACCTTGCGGGTACACCGCTCGTTCGCGCCCCTTTCAAGGTACTGGTCCTCGTCCAGGTCCTTTTGCGTCACGCAATAGCTGTGGCTGCTGGTGTGCGGCTGACCGGAGCGCGCGCCCATCGCCTGCTCCATCTTCGCGCGCTGCTCGGGCGTCAACTTGGCCAGCAGCTCGGGGGGCATGGTGAGGCCGGTCGTGGTCGACGTGATGGTCGACTCCCAGGCGCCGGTCTTCACCTTCAGCGACTGGGCCTGCGCGCCTGCGGCCAGCAGCGCCAGCGCGGCGACGGTGCACAAAGACAATGGGCGATGGAACATGGTGACTCCTTGGCATCTGGCGGATTGGGCAGGGTATCAAACAAGCATCCTGCGGGGCCGCATTGTGCGCGCCGCAGAGCCGTTTGCGCACCGGCGCGCGGGCAGGCGCCACCTACAATGCCCATCACCCATTTCAAGGAGTTCACCCTTGGCCCCCTGCATCGTCATCTGCCACTTCCCCCTGCCCGCGCCGAGCGAGGAGCAACTGATCGAAATCGCCAAGAAATCGGCTTCAAAGTTTCGCCAACTGGGCGGCCGCGGACTGATCAGCAAGGACTACGTGCGCAACGAGCACGGCGCCGGCGGCGTCTACGTGTGGGAAAGCCGCGCTGCCGCCCAGGCCTGGTTCACCGAGGACAAGCTGGCCGAATACACAAAAATCTTCGGCGCCCGCCCCACCCTGACCTGGTACGACGCCAACCTGACGGTGGACAACAAGGCGGGGCAGACCAGGGTCAACGGCAAGCCGGTTGCCGAGAGCTGAGCACGCAAGAGCAACCGCACACCGAGCCCCCGAGGGCCGCGCGCCCCGTGAGCCGCGTTGAGCACCGTACGAGTCATGACCGAATCCCGCATCCCCCAGCAATACGAAGACTTCATGCGCCACGTGCAGCAGCACGGCGTGTTCAAGAAGGATCGCACCGGCACCGGCACCACCAGCGTGTTCGGCCACCAGATGCGCTTTGATTTGTCCGAAGGCTTTCCACTGGTCACCACCAAGAAGGTGCATCTCAAAAGCATCATCTACGAGTTGCTGTGGTTCTTGCGCGGCGACGGCAATGCGCGCTGGCTGCAGGAGCGCGGCGTGACCATCTGGGACGAATGGGCCAAGCCCGATGGCGACCTGGGCCCGGTGTACGGCGTGCAATGGCGCAGCTGGCCAACGCCGGGTGGCGGTCACATCGACCAGATCGCGCAGGTGGTGGAGCAGCTCAAGACCAACCCCGACAGCCGCCGCATCATCGTCAGCAGCTGGAACGTGTCCGAGCTGGACAAGATGGCGCTGATGCCCTGCCACGCGCTGTTCCAGTTCTACGTGGCCGAGGGGCGGCTGAGTTGCCAGCTGTATCAGCGCAGCGCCGACATCTTTCTGGGCGTGCCCTTCAACATCGCGTCGTACGCGCTGCTCACCCACATGCTGGCGCAGCAGTGCGATCTGCAGGTGGGCGACTTCATCTGGACCGGGGGCGACTGCCACATCTACAGCAACCACGCCGCGCAGGTGACCGAGCAACTGGCCCGCACGCCCTACCCCTACCCGCAGCTTCACATCAAGCGCCGCCCGCCTTCGATCTTCGACTACGAGTACGAGGACTTCGAGGTGCAGAACTACCAGCACCATCCGGCCATCAAGGCACCAGTTGCGGTTTGAATTTGAATCAAACCGGGATCTAGCGCTTGTCCATCAAGCGCATGCAGCTCTTGTTTTTATAGTAATCCAATGATTGATCTGTTATCGCTTTACCGCACCATGGTGCGCATCCGCGCGTTCGAGGACGCGGCCGAAGCTGCCAGCCAGGGCGGCGTGTCCTGGGGTGGCGCGGCCACCGGCGGCGGCGAGGTGCGCGTCAAGGGCCCGCTGCATCTGTCCACCGGGCAAGAGGCCGTGGCCGCTGGCGTGTGCGCGCACCTGCACCCCACCGACCTGCTGACCAGCACCCACCGCGGCCACGGCCACACGCTGGCCAAGGGCGCCGACACCACGCGCATGATGTGCGAGCTGTTTGGCCGCGCCCCTGGCACCAACGGCGGCAAGGGCGGCTCGATGCACATCGCCGATTTCTCCGTCGGCATGCTGGGCGCCAACGGCGTGGTGGCCGCCGGACTGCCGATTGCGGTGGGCGCGGCGCAGGGGCTGAAGATTCGCAAGCTGGACGCCATCGCCGTGTGCTTTTTCGGCGACGGCGCCATCAACCGCGGGCCCTTCATGGAGGCGCTGAACTGGGCCGGCGTCTACCAGCTGCCAGTGCTGTTCGTGTGCGAGGACAACCGCATCTCGGCCACCACCGACAGCAGCGCGATGACCGCCGGCCCCGGCGCCAGCGCGCGCGCCGCCGCCATGGGCATTGCCGCGATGCAGGTGGACGGCACGGATGTGCAGGCCGTGTCGGACGCCGCCGCCCAGTTGATCGCCGACATCCGCGCCGGCCACGGCCCGCGCCTGCTGCACGCGCTGACCGACCGGCACAAGGGCCACGTGTCGGTGGACCCGGCGACCTACCGCAAGCCCGAGGACGTGGCGGCCGCGCTGGCACGCGACGGCATCGCCCGCGCCCGCGCTCGCCTGGTCGAACAAGGCCAGGGGGCGCAGGCCGAGCAGATCGAGCGCGCGGCCAAGGCCGAGATCGACGCGGCCGTGGCCACCGCCAGCGCCGCGCCGGCGCCCGACCCGAGTGCGGCCTTCACCGACATCCAGACTATCGGCGCGGGGGTGTGGGCATGAGCAGCACCGTGATGACCTATGCCCAGGCCGCCGCCCTGGCCCTGGCGCAAACGATGGAAAAAGACCCCACCGTCGTCGCCCTGGGCGAAGACCTGGGCCGCGGCGGCGTGTTCGGCCAGTACCGCGGCGCCGATGGCGCGCCGCTCGCGCAGCGCTTCGGCGCCGATCGCGTCATCGACACGCCGATTTCCGAATCCACCATCGTCGGCGCCGCCGTCGGCATGGCGCTGGCGGGCTGCACGCCGGTGGTGGAGCTGCGCGTGGTGGACTTCGCCCTGTGCGCCATCGACGAGATCGTCAACCAGGCGGCCAAGAACCGCTACATGTTCGGCGGCCAGGGGCGCGTGCCCATGGTCATGCGCATGCCCATCGGCATCTGGTCGTCGTCGGCCGCGCAGCACAGCCAGTCGCTGGAGGCCTGGTTTGCCCACATTCCCGGCCTGGTCGTCGTGGCCCCTTCAACGCCGGCCGACAACCACGGCCTGCTGCTGGCCGCCCTGCAATCGGGCGACCCGGTGGTGTACATGGAGCACAAGGAGCTGTGGGGCACGCAAGGCCCTGTCACGCCCGGCGCCGTGGTGCCGCTGGGCCAGGCGCGCGTGGTGCGCGAAGGCGCCGACGTGACCCTCGTGTCCTGGTCGCGCCAGGTGCAGGCCTGCGCACAGGCGGCCGAGCAGTTGGCCGCGCAGGGCGTGCAGGCCGAGCTGATCGACTTGCGCACGCTCTGGCCCTGGGACAAAGAGACCGTGCTGGCCAGCGTGGCCAGGACCGGCCGCCTGCTGGTGGTGCACGAGGCCGTGCAGGTGGCCGGCTTTGGCGCCGAAATCGCCGCCACCGTGGCCGAGCACACGGCAGCCCGCGTGGCCCGACTGGGCGCGCCGCGCATCCCCGTGGGCTATGCCCCCGGCCTGGAGGCCGAATCGCGCATCGGCGCCGACAAGATCGCCGCGGCCGTCCTCCGCTTGATCGAGCGATGAAAGTCGGCCTGATCTGGGCGCAGGCGCGCGGCGGCGTCATCGGCAAGGACGGCGTGATGCCCTGGCATCTGCCCGAGGACCTGGCGCACTTCAAGCGCGTCACGCAGGGGCACCCGGTCATCATGGGGCGCAAGACCTGGGACTCGATCCCGCCGCGCTTTCGGCCCCTGCCCGGGCGGCGCAACATCGTCGTCACGCGCCAGGCCGATTTGAATCAAACCGGCCTGGAGCGAGCGTCCAGTCTGCGCGAGGCGCTACAAATTTGTGATAACGTCAAGCAAGCCTGGGTGATCGGTGGCGCGCAGATCTACGCCCAGGCGCTGCCCCTGGCCGACGAGCTGGTGGTGACCGAGATCGATGCCGACTTCGAAGGCGATGCCTTTGCCCCCGCCATCGGCGCCGATTGGCAGGAGGTGGCGCGTGAGCCATTCAACTCCAGCACAGGGCTGCGCGGCGCCTTCGTCACCTGGCGGCGCAAGGCATCGCGCACGTGACTGCGGGGCGGCACCTCGATGCCACACAATGCATCGGTCCCGCCACCGCCACCGCCACGCGCCATGACCGCCCCAGCACCCGACACCCCCTTTCGCACCTTGCCCGATCTGATCGGCGAGCACGCGCGCCTGCGCCCCAACCATCCGGCCCTGCGCGATGAGCGCGACACGCTGAGCTACGCCGAGCTCGATGCGCTGATGGACCGCATCGCCGCCGCCTTGCAGCGCGATGGCGTGCAACCCGGCCAGGCCATTGCCATTTGCGCCACGGCATCGGTGCGCTATGCGGCCCTGTTCATGGGTGCGCTGCGCGCCGGCGTGGTGGTGGCGCCGCTGGCGCCGTCCAGCACGGCCGATAGCCTGGCCTCGATGCTGCGCGACGCCGACGCGCGGCTGTTGTTTGTCGACGCCAGCACGCACGATCGCCTGCCCGCGCCCAGCGCCGCCCTGCCGCGCATCGCGCTGGATGGCAGCGCCGGCGGCCGCGCCTGGGGCGACTGGCTGGCCCCCGCCGGCGCGCGCCCGCAGCCAGTAGCCATCGCGCCCGACGCGCCCTTCAACATCATCTATTCCAGCGGCACCACCGGCACGCCCAAGGGCATCGTGCAGTCGCACGGCATGCGCTGGGCGCACATCCAGCGCGGCAGCGTGTACGACTACGGCCCGCAGGGCAGCACGCTGCTGGCCACGCCGCTGTACTCCAACACCACGCTGGTGGTCTTCGTGCCCACGCTGGCCTATGGCGGCTGCGTGGTGCTGATGCCCAAATTCGACGCCCTGCACTACCTGCAACTGGCCCAGCAGCACCGCATCACGCACACCATGCTGGTGCCGGTGCAGTACCAGCGCATCATGGCGTTGCCGCAGTTTGGCGACTTCGACCTGACGGCCTTCCGCTACAAGTTCTGCACCAGCGCGCCGTTTCGCGCCGAGCTGAAGGCCGACGTGCTGGCGCGCTGGCCGGGGGGTCTGACCGAGTTCTACGGCATGACCGAAGGCGGCGGCACCTGCATCCTGGACGCCCACCTGCACCCCACCAAGCTGCACACCGTGGGCCGCCCCGCCGCCACCAGCGACATCCGCCTGATCGACGAGGACGGCCACGAGGCAGCGCCCGGCGAGGCCGGCGAGGTGGTGGGCCACTCGCCCGGCATGATGACCGGCTACCACGGCCAGCCCGCCAAGACGCGCGAGGCCGAGTGGTTCGACGCGACCGGCAAGCGCTTCATCCGCACCGGCGACGTGGGGCGCTTTGACGCCGATGGCTTTTTGACCCTGATCGACCGGCGCAAGGACATGATCATCAGCGGCGGCTTCAACATCTACCCGAGCGATCTGGAAGCCGCCCTGCGCCAGCACCCCGCCGTGCACGACGTGGCCGTGGTCGGCGTACCCAGCGATCAATGGGGCGAGACGCCCGTGGCCTTTGTCGTGCCCCACGCCGGCGCCACGACAACGGCCGACGAACTGAAGGACTGGTACAACCAAAGCGCCGGCAAGACCCAGCGCCTGAGCGATCTGCGCCTGGTGGCCGATCTGCCCCGCAGCGCCATCGGCAAGGTGCTCAAGCGCGAGTTGCGCGATGCGTACGCTGCGCGGGGCTCGTGATGCGCAGGCCCGAACAGCCGGACGCAGAGGACGCAAAGATCACGCAGAGGACGCAAAAAAATCAAAAAACAATTTTTGAATGGGATGAAACCCGCATGGAACATGGTTTGTTCGCTATCGCTTCCAAAGCCATTGGCTTGAATTTTTTTGCGTCTTTTGCGAATCCTCTGCGTCCTCTGCGTCCGGCATTCCCAGCCTCTCTTTCCCCCACCACCCTCAAGGAGACGACCATGCAACGCCGCCCCTTCACCCTTGCCCTGGCCTGTGCCGCCACCTTGGCCGCCACCGGCGTCCAGGCCCAGGCCGACTGGCCCAGCCAGCCCATCACGATCATCGTGCCCTACGCCCCCGGCGGCACTACCGACGTGGTCGGCCGCGCGCTGGCCGCCGGCCTGGGCAAGCAGCTCAAGCAATCGGTGGTGGTCGAGAACAAGCCCGGCGCCGGCGGCACCCTGGGCATGGGCGAGATGCAGCGCGCCAAGCCCGACGGCTACCGCCTGACCATGGTGCCTGTCAGCGTGTTTCGCCAGCCCTACGTGCAAAAGGTCAGCTACGACCCCATCGGCGACCTGAGCTACATCGCCTCGTTCACCGCCTACGACTTCATCCTGGCCGTGGCCGCCGACTCGCCCTTCAAGACGGTGAAGGACCTGGTGGCCGCCGCCAAGACCAGCAAGGGCGGCGTCAGCTACGGCACGCCCGGCAAGTTCACCGGCAACCAGGTCACCATGGCGCTGCTGGGCAAGGCCGCCAATGTCCCCTTTGTTCACGTGCCGTACAAGGGCGACTCCGAGGCCACCAACGCCCTGCTGGGCGGGCATGTGCAGGCCATCGTCAGCACCAACGGCATCCGCACCTTCATGGACTCGGGCAAGGTGCGCGCCCTGGCCATCGCCGCCGAGCAGCGCCCCGCCGCGTTCGCCAACGTGCCCACCTTCAAGGAGGCCGGCTATGACGTGATCGTGCCCTCGCCCCTGGGCCTGGCCGGCCCCAAGGGCCTGCCCCCCGCCATCGTGCAAAAGCTCGACGCCGCCATCAAGGCCGTGCTGGCCGAGCCTGATTGGCAGCGCACCATCGAGACCTATGGCATCCGCAGCGACTACCGCGACCACGGCGCCTACACCGAATTCGCCCGCAAGAACTTCGCGGCCGAGAAGGTGATCGTGGAATCGCTGGGGTTGAATGATTGAGGGCAGTTGGCAAGAATAGACCACCTTTGAAATCGTCATAGAGAGCCTCCTTCACAGGAGGCGCCCCTACCACACTACCCGGCATGCGCGCCGGGCAATTCGAGAGTTCGAAGGCATGACTGGTTGCGTACGGCCAAGCGGGCAAACCGAAAATTCACCGCAGCTATGCTCCACGTGCAGATCTTCCTGATCAGGTACCTTCTGGACGTCGACGTTTTCCCTATTCATGCCAGACGCAGCAACGAAGAATATTTTTGTGGGGCCACGAAAGCGGCTTGTCGATTGGGTGCGAAAGCTGCTGACAGGTCCGCCACTACCAGATTCGAGCAGTTCCGATGCTGACTTCCGCCTGCACGGGATGTCACCCATCGATCGGTACCCCTGCGGAGCAATTTATCCCATCCTTCCGGGTGGCGAAGGAATTGACCCAGCGGATGCAGCCGACGATGAAACAGTAGTGGGTTTGGATGCCCAGGACAACAACTCTGCCGACCCTGCCGTCATGCGGCGCTATGTCCCCCCGTACTCACTCGGGCTGTCGTTCTTCATCAAGGGCGAAGGCATCCGATTTCAAGTGCTTTGGACGGCGGCGCGATACGATTTGGAAAATGCTGATGGGCAATTCAAGAAGGCTGAGTGGAAGCGTTTTCAGCTGGGCGGGGAAGGTGATGTCTGCAACGTCACATGCCCTGGGCAAGGCGAACGCCAGCGTTTCGATCTGCTCGATGGCCGCGCGCGCTTGGACGTCCTGTGGCGTCCTTTCGGTCAAGGCTGGATTGTTACGGTCACACTGAGCAATGCTCAGCATATCGACGCTAGCAACGCGAAGGAATTTGTAGAGGAGCGCACCAAGGCCACCTTGTTCGAAGCTAGTCTGAGGTGTGTGATCGACGCCGGCGAAGTTGGTGTCTACCCCCGCGTCGACCGCGATTTGCTTGACGATGAAGAGCAGGAAGTCGAGTTGCAATATGCCCTTCGACACATCTACGCTATCGGTCATGGTTGCGCCGCGGATTGGGTGGTCAGCGACGGGCGAGTCACCGAGTTGTGCACCGAAACCATGCCCGCAGTGGAAGTGCCGCAGATGACCGCCGATACGGAGGCCGGCGGTGAGGATGTGCTGTGCCTATCCAAACTGGCGCGCGTAGATGCCCACTACGAAAGCGAGCTGGCGCTCAAGTTGAAGGCTTTCGTTGATGGCTACGCCGAGTGGGCAGGTCGCCAGGCGAGCACATTGCCTGCCCTGCACGCAGACGATCGTCCCACGGGCAAGCGCATCACCAAACGCATCGAGACGGCGATCGCTCGCATGCGCACGGGTCTGGCTCTGTTGGCCCGTGATTCCAGCGTCAGGTTGGCTTTTGCGCTCGCAAACTGCGCCATGCTCGACCAGATGCGCCAGCATGACAAGGTGCAAGGCAGACCGCGTGAAGAAGACGCCTACCGTTGGCGGCCGTTCCAGTTGGCCTTCTTGCTCACGGTGCTCGAATCTGCCGCCAATGAAAGCAGCGAGTTCCGCGATACCGTGGATCTGATCTGGTTTCCCACTGGCGGTGGCAAGACGGAAGCCTACCTGGGCCTGATCGCCTTGCAGATCGTGCTGAGGCGTTTACGCCACCCCTCCACTGGCGGCGGCACCTGCGTTTTGATGCGCTATACCTTGCGTTTGCTGGCACGCGATCAGTTCATTCGCGCATCACGGCTAATCTGCGCGCTGGAGCTGATCCGCCGCGCACGCCAGGATCTGGGTAGCGAGACCATCAGCATCGGCATGTGGGTTGGCGAGGCCACCAGCCCCAATAGCTACGCGAAAGCTGCCGAACTGGTGACGAAAGCGAGGGGATCGGTAACCTTGCCAGCGCTGGTGAACGACCGCTGCCCATGGTGTGGCGAGGCCTTCGCCGCCGATCACAACTACGACGCTGCGCCAGACCGTTTTCGTTTTGTCTGTCATCACGACGAGTGTGCTTTCAAGGGGCTGCCCTTGCCCTGCAATGTCGTGGATGAAGCCCTGTACGACGCACCTCCCACCATGCTGGTAGCCACCGTGGACAAATTCGCCCGCCTGGCATGGGAAGAACGGGCCAGTGCATTCTTTGGTGAGGGGGGCAACCGCCCACCGGAGTTGATCATCCAGGACGAGTTGCACCTGATCGCGGGCGCGCTCGGTACCGTGGCCGGGCTGTACGAGGCCGGGTTGGATACCGCGCTGCGACTGCGCGATGTCTATCCCAAGTACGTCGCCTCCACCGCCACGATCAGGATGGCCGCACAACAGGTGCGTCGACTCTACGGGCGCGAATTAGCGGTGTTTCCGCCGCCAGGGCTCAATTGCGACGACTCCTATTTCGCCCGCACGGTACCCTTGACCGAACGCCCCGGGCGCCTGTACGTTGGCTATATGGCACCCATGCTCACTCGCCAGGAATGCATGGCTCCATTGGCGGCCGCCCTGCTATTGGCACCGCATGCGCTGTTCGCTGAAGATCAGGATCGGGATGCACTGCTCGATGCGTGGTGGACGCAGGTGGTCTACCACGGCAGCCTCAAGGGTGTTGGCAACAGCCACACCGCCTATGTTGGCGATGTCCGAGCATTCAAGCGCCGGTTGGTGGAAGACCTCCATCGCGCATCGCCTCCCGATGCCGAGAACGACACCACGAGGCCGGAGGATCCACGTGATGCAGTTGTGATCGCCCAGCTCACCAGCTTGCAATCGGCAGAGCAGAACAGTGCCATCTTCTCTCGACTCACCAAGCCGCGCGGTGATAGCCGTTGCCTCGATGCCGTGCTGGCCACCAACATGGTTTCGGTTGGCCTGGATGTGGCCCGGCTTGCCTTGATGACCATCAATGGCCAGCCACTCACGACGTCCGAGTACATCCAGGCCAGCAGTCGCGTGGGGCGCAGCGAGGTGCCGGGCATCGTTTTTGTCAACTATTACCGGGAGCAGGCGCGCAGCCTGTCGCATTACGAAAGCTTCCGCCCTTACCACGAGGCTTTTTACCGTTTCGTCGAACCCACCAGCGTGACGCCGTTCAGCCACCAGGCGCGCCAGCGGGCGCTGCAGGCAGCGCTGGTGATCGTGATGCGGCATGCAGGCGTTGGTTTGCTGAGCAACGACTCCGCTGGGCACTTCAACCCAGACAGCGCGCCCGTGGCCAAGGCCATCCGTGCCCTCAAGCAGCGTTGCAAAGAGGCTGCTGGCGACGATTTGCTGGCCGCCGAGGTCTCTGCGCACATTGACAACCTTGTTGCAGCTTGGCGAGGCGAAGTGCAGCGGTGCGAAGAAAACCGCCGGGGCCTGCGCTACCAGGTTGCCGACAACGAAGCTGGATATGACCGGCTTCTGTGCACGTACACCGACAAGATTCCTGGCCTATGGCCAACCTTGCAGTCCTTGCGCAACGTCGAAAGTACCGCTTTGTTGAAGACGCTGTAGACCATGACCAGTCAACTGATTCCAATTCGTCTGTCGCATCTGCTGGGACAAAGCGGCGTCGGGGCCCTCGTACGCGCCCCCGATGCGCTGGTCGTCGTGCACGATACCCGTGAGTGGACAGCACGCGATGGCACGCCAGGAGGTCGGCCTATCCCCTATGTTGATCGTGTGCGCGCGGCACTGGGTGTGGTGCAGCAGTTGCGCGAGCCCCCGGTGGCCCGCGAGGGCAAGGGCGGACAGGTAGATGGCGTGTGCGTTCCCGTAACACGCTTTCCAAGTTGGGCGCGTTGCCCCAACCCGAAGTGCGGCGCGTTGTTCCATAAACCTTGGTATGCACAAGACACGGATAGCCCCGTTTGCACCCGATGCCAGCCCAGCGACGGCCCCCGTCCCGTTCTTCAGCAGATAACGTGGGTGCTCGTCAGTTCCGCTGGTCATCTGAGCGATGTTCCTTGGCACTACCTTGCACACCCCAAGGGA
>Ga0116191_1001947_pt1 | contig 16114 bp, 15 predicted proteins | sample AD_UKC111_MetaG_FD_89897 | JGI IMG/M metagenome (GOLD analysis project Ga0116191, IMG submission 89897) | Active sludge microbial communities of municipal wastewater-treating anaerobic digesters from Hong Kong - AD_UKC111_MetaG | ecosystem: Engineered > Bioreactor > Anaerobic > Digestate...
GGCAAAAATTTTTTCCAGTTTGGTTTTGTTTATAATCGTTTAGCCGACTTTGGTGGAGTGAAGGAATTTAAAGGAGTAAATAACAATAATTCAAAAGTAGATGTGTTTTATAATGAAGTTACTACTACGAATTTGCCCATTACCTACGAAAATTATGCTCCCGGAACAGTGCAAGCTTGGAACACTTACCTTTTAGATACTTTACCCGGAGGAACCTATTTTAAACGAATAAATGGTCCGGTAAAGCAATCCGGCAGTTATGTTGAAAAAGGAGGATCAAATGAAATGAACATTACAATGTCGGGCAATATTAACGACAAATTCTACATTGGTGCTGCTGTAGGTATTCCATGGATGAATTACGAGCGTACAAAAGAGTATAACGAACAAATCGTTCAGTACGACTCTGCCTATGGTTTCAAAAGTTTCTCACAAAGCGATTTCTACAAAGTAAGTGGGCTTGGGCTAAATCTGAAATTGGGTGTAATTGTAAAACCATTCCCTTTTTGGCGAATTGGGGCAAGCATCACAACTCCATCAGCTTATTTTAAATTACAAGAAAGTAACAACTCCGCTATGAATTCTGTTATTGACGGAACAACACAAACGTATACTTTTGCATCTGACACTTTTAGTTCAGCACCGTACCGTTTCAGTTATTCAAGACCACTGAAAGCCACATTTGGAACGAGTTTCATAATCAATAAATGGGGATTTATTTCCGTGGATTACGAGTTGAATGATTACAAACATTTGGCATTGGGATTTGACGAAAATAAAACATTATCAGATGCATATAACCACGATATTAGCCGCTTGTATGGCATAGGGCACACGGTGAAAGCCGGGGCCGAAATCTCATGGAATGTTTTGAGAGTAAGAGCAGGCTATCAATGGAATAGTAGCCCTTTTCAAAGTGGTGTAGGCGTTAAAGGGTTCGACTTACAGCGACATACAATTTCTGCCGGTTTAGGTTACAGGGGTAAATTATTTTTTGCAGATCTAGCCTATGCACACACTATGGGTAGCGACTTTACATCATTGTATAGAGCAAGCGCAAATGAACCCGTGCTATTGAACAAGTTTACAAACGATAGAATTGTTTTAACCGTTGGTTTCAAATTTGGTGGCAAAAAATCGAATTAAACAATGTTAACTTCCGGGGTTATTTCTACTCCAAATTTATCCAATACCGATTGTTTAATATCGAGTGCCAATTGATAGATTTCATTACCGGTGGCATTGCCATAGTTGACTAACACTAATGCTTGCGACTTATGTGAACCCGTATGACCAACAACTTTACCTTTCCATCCACATTGTTCTATCAACCATCCTGCAGGAATTTTTACACCATCGGTAACCGGATAGCTTGGCATAACCGGATTCATATGCAGTAATTCTTCTGCTTTTGCATTCGACACAACAGGATTTTTGAAAAAGCTACCTGCATTTCCTAACACTTTTGGATTGGGCAACTTTGAAGAACGAATCTTTATTACTGCATCACTCACTGCTTTCAAGGTCAAATCAAAGACCTGCATATCGGCCAATGTTTGTTTGATATCACCATAATCAATTCTGAAATGAGGTTCTTTAGTTAGGCAATACGTAACAGAAGTAATCATAAACTCCCCTGCATACTTATGTTTGAAAACACTTTCCCGGTAACCAAATGCACATTCATTATTCGTAAACGTTACTCGTTCACCGGTTTGTAAATGAATAGCTTCCACCGATGCACAAATATCTTTAATTTCTACCCCATATGCACCAATATTCTGCATGGGCGAAGCGCCTACCTGCCCTGGAATTAAAGATAAATTTTCAACGCCAGCATATCCATTTTCAATACACCACAAAACAAACTCGTGCCACACTTCACCGGCATTGACTTTCACTAATACATAGCTCTTTTCATCTTTTACAACTTCAATTCCGCGCATGGAATTCTTTACCACAAGACCATCAAAATTTTTAGTAAAAAGTAAGTTGCTACCTCCTCCCAGCATTAAACGTTGATTATCCTTAAAAACCGATGACCTTTGCAGTTCAAGTAATTCATCAATCGATTGTATATCTACAAACAACTTACAATTCACATCAATACCAAAAGTGTTATAAGGCAATAACGATACGTTCGATTTTATTTCCATATCCGATTTAATCAAATTTTTTAAACGCAAAAAAAACTGCAAGCAACACTAAGCCAAAACTTACAATATAATTCCAGCGAACTTCTTCCTTTAAATAAAAAACTGAAAAAAGAACAAACACTGTAAGAGTAATGGCTTCTTGTGCAATTTTCAATTGGGATGCCGTAAACATTCCCGAAAGATAACCACCACGATTAGCAGGAATCATGAGACTGTATTCAAAGAATGCTATACACCAACTGATGAGTACTGCTTTCCATGTAGCGAGATTCGGATATTTCAAGCTTCCATACCAAGCAAAAGTCATAAAAACATTAGAAGCAAATAGAAGCAATATCGTTCGCATACACTTTTGAAGTTTTACAATCGACAAATATAACTCCTGCACAATAATAAATGGGCTGCACGCATGTCCTTTATTTTAAACACAACTTACAACGTTATGTTAGTACTGAAGATGAAAATAAAATCTAAAACTTGTTGCTTTACAACAATAATAGAACTACTCATTCGTTTATCCAATAAATAGAAAACATGCTATTACAAGTTGTATTAGATTCAGCAAATAATGCAGCCTCGGCTGTTGCCGCTGCTCCGGTTGAACACGCTTCAATGAATTTATGGTCGCTTATTCTTTCGGGAGGATGGATCATGATACCATTGGGGCTATTGTCTGTGCTTACGTTGTACTTCACCATCGAACGCTATTTAGTGATTAGCAAAGCGAATAAAGTGGATTCAGGCTTTATGAATAATATTCGTACACTTTTGTTGGATAGCAAGATTGATGCTGCTTTGAATCTATGTAGAAGCACCAATACTCCTATTGCTCGATTGTTAGAGAAAGGGATTAAGCGTTTAGGTCGTCCGGTGAAAGAAATTGAAAGTGCAGTAGAGAACACCGGAAAATTAGAAATCTACAAACTCGAAAAAAATCTTTCGTATTTGGGCATCATCGCAGGTATAGCACCAATGTTAGGTTTCGTGGGTACCATCTCCGGTGTAATTAAAATCTTCTATAACATTTCATTGGCTGATAACATTTCCATTGGTTTGATTGCTGGAGGTTTGTACGAAAAAATGATTACATCGGCATCAGGTCTTATTATTGGAATCCTTGCCCACATAGCTTTTCACTATTTGAACACCATGATTGATCGTGTTTCGTTCCAATTGGAAAGTACTGCTGTAGACTTTATTGATTTATTACACGAACCTTCTAAATAAGGAATTATGCGACTCAGAAGGCAAAGCCGTTTGCACTCAGAAATGAAAGCAGACTCGATGAGCGATATCATGTTTTTCTTGATGTTGTTCTTCCTTATCATGTCTACATTGGTTTCGCCATCAGTGATTAAGCTGGTGTTGCCAAAATCGAAGGCAGGACAAACCGTATCCAAAAACAATTTCACACTCTCTATTGATGCGAATAAAAACTATTTCGTGAACGACAAACCGGTTGGTGTAGATCAGTTGGAAAGTGTGTTGCGCGATAAAGTTGCCGCTGCACCTGATGCTACTTGTGTAATTCGTGCTGATAACACTTTGCCTGTGCAGGTAGTTGTTGATGCGATTTCTATTGGTACGAATTTGAAATTGAAAATGATTTTAGCCACCGATAAAAAATAGAAAAAACAAAAGCAATATGGAATTTAATAGCCAATTGCATCTCAAAGAGGAAGAACGATAAGTATGTTAGACACTAACTTTCAAATAGAAAACGAAAAGCGCAATCGCGAAAACAAAGCGATTAGTTGGATTGTAACCGTTGCGGTTCATGCCATTATTTTCTTGTTTCTGTTCTTCTTTGTGATTACTCCACCGGATCCGCCTTTCTTTGAAAATGAAGGAGGTATGTCTGTCAACTTTGGTACCAGTGATGTTGGAACTGGTGATGTTCAGCCTATGAATTATACTCCGGTTAATGCTCCATCTAACCCAACAGATGCTTCTTCACAGCCTACAACAGCAGAAGAGAATGTGGTAACACAAGACAATGAAGATGCTCCAGTGATGGAATCGCACAAAGAAACCAAACCGGTTAAGAAGCCTAAACCGAATGAAGATGCGATTTTCAAGCCTACAACTAACAATTCAACCACCACAGTAAAAAACACCAAACCAGCTGTAGATGATAATTCGTTGTTTAAACCTGGAGCAGTAGGCAAACCGAATAACTCAAAAGGAGATGGTGAAGGTGGCGGCCAAGGCGATCAAGGCAATCCGAATGGCGACCCCAATGCAACAAGCTACAAGGGCACCGGCATTGGCAATGGAACCGGAAACGGCAATGGACTAGGTAATGGTAATGTAAAATTGGTTGGACGAAAAGTAATGAATCGCTATGTTCCAAAAAATCCATGCGATGCAACGCGTGGAAAGGTTATGATTGCGATTAAAGTGAATCGGAACGGACAAGTGGTTAGCGCTAATTTCTCGCAAGGCGGATCAACAACTTCCGATGATTGTTTGGTGAATGTCGCCAAACAAGCTGCAATGAAATATACTTTCGACCCGAAAGAGGATGCCGCTGAAATCCAGACTGGCTCTATCCTTTTCTCTTTCAAAGAAAATTAAACATCCTTTTTTTTGGCGATGATTAAAAACTTCAACAATATTGTTGAACAATATGTCGTACGCCAATACCTTAGACTATCTTTTGAATCAGTTGCCAATGTTTCAACGCATTGGTGCTGCAGCTTACAGAAAGGATCTAGACAATATTATTCAGCTTTGTGATAAGCTGGGTAATCCACAAAATAAGCTGAAATACATTCACGTAGCCGGTACGAATGGAAAAGGTTCTGTTACCCATATCATTGCATCAATTCTACAGGAACAAGGTTATTCCGTTGGTGTATATACATCCCCGCATTACAAAGACTACCGCGAGCGTATTAAGATCAACGGGAAATTGATCTCGAAACAATATGTAACTGCCTTTGTGAATAAGAACAAAGCAAAGTTCGAACCCATCAATGCGTCTTTCTTTGAGATTACTAATGCGATGGCATTTCAATATTTTGCCGATAAAAAAGTAGACTTTGTAGTGCTGGAAACCGGTATGGGCGGACGATTAGACTCCACAAACATCATCACTCCTCTCCTTTCCGTAATCACCAATATCTCCTTCGATCATCAACAATTTTTAGGTGATACACTCGCTAAAATTGCAGAGGAGAAAGCAGGAATCATTAAGCAAAATGTTCCCGTTGTAATTGGGGAATGGCAAAAAGAAACATCTCAAGTCTTTGAAGAAAAAGCAAAATCGACTTCATCTATTTTACGATTTGCATCGAAAAAACATGAACTGGATAATCAGAAAGAAACCTCCGCTGGACTTCATTTTTTGTGGAAAAATAAATCGTATACCTCCGATTTATCCGGTCAATATCAATTCAAAAACATTGCTACAGCCTTATGTGCGATTGAAGTATTGAAAGACATCGGAATGAACATTACAGAAAAAGCTATTCGGAACGGCCTAAAAAAGGTAAAAGAAAACACCTATTTCATCGGACGGTGGATGGTTCGTCAGCAAAAGCCAATTCTAATTTTCGATAGTGCGCACAATGAAGGAGGGTTAAAATCCTTAGTGGCTCAACTAAAGCAGCTGCAATTCAATCAGCTTCATTTTGTTTATGGAACTGTTGCAGATAAAGACCTTTCAAAAATATTTCCATTACTACCTAAAAAGGCAAACTACTATTTCTGTAAGCCAAACATCCCAAGAGGGAAATGCGAAATAGAACTGCACAGTGAGGCTTATGGGGCAGGTTTACAAGGAGAAGCCTATTCTTCCGTAAAAAAAGCATTGAAATCAGCCTTAACCAAAGCAGGGATGAAAGATGTTATTATTGTGAGCGGCAGTATTTTTGTTGTTGCTGAAGTACTATAATTTACTTCACAATTGAAATTTGTTTCACACTTTTTATGCCATTATATTCAACATTTACAAAGTAAATTCCGTTACTTAATCCTTCCGCATTTACTTCAAGTGGAATCGAATTAAGCAAATATACTTGTTTGGTAATCATCTGCTTACCAAAAATATCAAATACTGTTACTTTAGCATTTGCCATTGTTGTTCCACTCTTTATGAAGAAGGTATTAGTCGCAGGATTCGGATACACACTAAACTGAATTTCGTTGGTTGAAAGAATGCCCGTATGAATTGGTTCTGTACATGGTGCTTTAGGATCGAATGAACCAAGTAAGTTTCCAACAGTAAACTCATAGTGTATGTTACTGCCAAAATCGGGATTAAAGATTTTAATCACAGTATTGTTAAATCGTCTGAAGGCTAAAGTTCCTGACGACTCTAATCCTTGTTGTGTATTTAACCACCAAGAAAGACCATCGCCCCCCTCCCATTGTGCATCATAATCGTAGAAATCAAAGGAATAACAACCCGGTTGAAGGGTTACTGTATCTAATACTGTTTTAGAAACAGGTAAACTTGTTTTAAACAAAATAGTATCCCCATTTTCATTTCGAATGAGGTATTTGTTTTCTTCAGGATGATTGTTTGTTTTGAGATTAATAACAAAAACGGAATCCACTAACGGAGGTAAATTAAACTTAGCATATAGCAAGTTATTTGCACTAAACTCGTCTGTAACACCATTAGGCCAGCTCACTTCTGCAAAAAACTGTCGATCAGCAGTATCCAATCCACTCCAATCAAAAGGAGGCAATACTACCCGAGCTGTTTGAAATGGCTTCAATTGACCGTGCCATTGATAATAGCATTTATTTCCTCCTTTAACCCAATAGGTAATGTCACAATCAGTTAGATTATTTTTTCCAAAGTTCTTGATACTTACAATAGGATTTCCACATATAGGATTGAAGTGTAAATAAGGTTTATCGCTCGAAGGGGCAATTATTTCCTCCATAGCAACATCATTATTCTTTTGCGAACCATAGCAAACTAGATAACTGGAAAGACTATATCCTGCCTGCTCACCAGAAGCTAATACAAAATCATCCATGTCTAAGTCAATGGAAGCCGTTTGACCTGCGGTGATGTAGGAAGAAAGATCTAATTCGTATACATTAATTTTTTCACCAGGACACCAATTTGCACGATTAAAAATCCATGTTCCTCCTTGTGGCGAAACAGCATTAATTCCACAATCTCCTTTCCAAAGTAAGCGACTCACTACTTCTGTTCCATTCACCTTAATGTGATAATTATAAGGCATAAATTCTCCGGTAGAACCATGTCCGGTCATAATCAAATTAAGTTTAGCAGAGGTACATCCGCTAGGAATTTGAACCGATTTGGGAATTGCAACAGCTTCAAAACTTGGTCCATCGTTGTATGTAATGTATTCGTTATAGAGTTCATACACTTGTAAAACCGTACGCGATGGCGTTCCTTCTACCATAATAAACTCAACTTTTCCACTGAAAGCATCTGTCCAGCCATCATAATGAATACGAACACTCACTGAATCTTTCATTGTTCCCGCATAATCAGTTAAATCAAAATAATAAGGATGTGTCCAAAGCTTGTTGAACCCATTCGATTGTTGAGCCATATATGTTCCGTATGGGGTAATCAAGCGACCAACCTCATTGTATTTTACTTGGTCAAATTTGGTCCATACAGTATCATGAGCAACTGTATCAATGGATGCAATAGTAGAATCTAGTAATCCGGTTTTCTTTCCTAACGAGGTACTTACCGTATAATCCCAACCGCTGCAATTGGGCGTTCCACAGCCCAACGTAAACTTCATAATAATTTTACTCCACGTTTTGGAATTTGGAAAAGTAACCCATAAGTCGTCATTTGAAGGAGGTGAATTTAAATTCGTATTCACATGCGAAGTAATGATGGTCGTATCTCCTACATTCGCAGAGGCACCAATAAATAAAAAGCAAAAGGCTGACAGTAATACATTTTTCATGTAGATATTATTATTTCAACTTGAAAGTAAATATTTTTTTGAAGTTGATTGACGAAAACGAATTCGCAAGGAATCCTATGACTTGAAACGGGGAAGTGAAGTGCTATAAAAAAAATGAGAGGACGTCACCCCTAACGCCCTCTCAAGAAAACCCCGACTTGTAGAAAGTCGGACCTATGAAAATCATTGAAATGATATGTCTTTTTCGAAAAAAAGAAAATTTTTTCCGCTTTTTTCTCACATTAATTTTATACAGTTAAGTATTTTTTAATAACTCAGTGCTTTCAATGCTATTCAGTTGTCTTCCTGCTGATTATAAATCAATATCCAAATCTTTTTCTTTGCGTCAAATACATATATTGAATGCAATTCATATGTTGTAAATACCCCTTCCCGTCCTTGTTTAAATTCTACATTTCCATTGTTGTTAAAAAACATCAAATTGTCTGCAGTAACATAGTCTGATGAAGCAAATCCAAGCAAACGAATTTGTTTATTGTCACATTTAGCTGCGATACTTGATGGAATGTCAAAAACAGTTCCTAACATCAAATATCCATCTTTGCTTTGATTGCTCTTTTTAAAAACACCTTCTAGCGTATCAAAATGCAAAGTGATTGAAGATTGTTGAGCTTTGCAGCAGTTGACAATGAGTAGCAAAAGAAACAAAAAATGAGTAGGCATCATTTTACTTTCTCTAATTTAACCTGCAACACTTTAGTTGTGGAAGGTGTTATCCTAAAACGTTCATCCGTTCTGTGTTCGACTACCCATGCTATCCGCTCACCGGAGAGGAATATTAATACTTCCTCTTTGGCTGCAAGATTCAGTTTTATGTCTTTGAAAAACTTACTCACCTTTTTCTTTTTGTTTTTCATGCCAAAAGGATAGAAATAATCGCCTGTTCGTTTATAGCGTATACTAAGTGGGAATTGCAACTGAGCATAGTCAAAATAAGCAAAACAGTTTTCACTTCTCATGTTTACGCCACCTGCAGGTAGAACTGAAAAAGCAAATCGGGTGGAACCAAATTGAACTGATAAATTTTCGCCTACTGAATCTTCATCAATCAACACTATACTTTGACAGGATTCTTTAATGGGAGAAAGAATGAAATGGGTTCTGTCTTTTAAAAGCTGATGTGTTGATGAGAGAAATCGCTTTCCAGGGGGTGTATCAAATGTTTGAACAATAAGCTGTGTTTGTGTTTTATTAAATCCAAAATCTTTCAAGAATTCATAAAGCACAACTTCAGGATTTTCTTTTTTCTTCAACATAAGGATAGGAATGTGAAACTCCTCCCCTTTCGGAATAAACAATTTAGCACGTTCCTTGGCAATGGTGCGATTATAAATACCTTCCAATTCCTGATAAATAGGCAACTGAGCGATTAATGTTGCTTTGAAATTCGGATTCAATGTCTGTAACATTGGAATTAATTCATGTCGAACCTTATTGCGTTCATACTTTAAAGAAGCATTACTGCTATCGGTTCTATAGTTCAAGTTTTGTTCACTACAATAAGATTCAATTTCATCGCGAAAAGCAAACAACAACGGACGAACAATTAAATCCCGTTTCACCTTCATCCCACGCAAACCTCGAATACCGGTGCCTTTTACAAAGTGTTGCAATACCGTTTCCACCTGATCATCGGCATGATGAGCAGTAGCAATGTAATCGAGCTTATTCGCTTTACGAATTTGCTCAAGCCAATTATAGCGTATCGTTCTGGCTTCCTCTTGCACACTACTACTTTTGTTTCCCATATCAAAACGTACAGTATGAAAATGCACTTCATATCGTTCAGCTAATGCTTTCACGAATGTTTCATCGCCATCCGACTCCTCGCCTCTCAGTCCAAAATTACAGTGCGCAATTTCAAAACGAAATCCGGCTTTGTGAAACAAATCCACTAAAACTACTGAATCTATTCCACCGCTCACAGCTATTAATGTCCGCTTCTTTGCTAAAGGCAACTTCGCTCCTTTGGCAAAATTTAAGAAACGCGCTAATAAGTTAATATCGCTCATTCTTCTATATTAAAAAGGGCTTCTTGCAACTCTCCCATTGTTTTAAAATCTTTTGTTGTTCGTGCAATCAACATTCCTGCTTCAAATATCGTTTTGGCGCGTTGAATTTCGCCATTTTCGGCCAATAGCAGCCCTAATTGGTAATAGACAGGCAAATAATTCGGAAATTTAAACATGGTTTCTTCAAAAAAGGCTATTGCTTCCGACCTATTCCCCAATTCGATATACTCTAACCCCAGCGCATAGGTTGGAAAGGGGTCTGCGGGCATTAATGTCCTCATTTCGAGCATTTTGTTAATTCTTATTTCTCTTTGCATAAACGTCTAAACAATTCTTACCAAACGAACGTTTGGTATTGTGAAGTTATTACATAATTTCGCTTCGCTAAAAAATAAAATAAACCTTATAAAAACATGAAAATATTAGTGCCCATCAGCAAAGTGCCTGATACTACATCGAAAATTGCCTTTGTAGACAACAACACAAAATTCAGCACAGACAATGTTCAATTCATCATGAATCCAACAGATGAGTGGTATGCATTGACAAAAGCATTAGAATTAAAAGAAGCGCAAGGCGGTGAAGTAGTGGTGATTCACGCAGGACTTGCGGATAGTGAACAAGTGATTCGTAAAGCATTAGCCATTGGTGCTGATTCAGCTTTCCGTATTGATATGGATCCAACAGATGCATACGCTGTTTCCGTTGAAATTGCAAACCATGCAAAAACAGGTGGTTACGATTTAGTGATTACCGGTAAAGAAACCATCGACTACAACAGTTTTGAAGTAGGCGGTATGGTAGCTGAATTATTAGACTGGAACGCAGTTGCTTTAGTGTCTAAATTAGATGTTGCCGGAGGAAAAGCGACAGCTACAAGAGATATTGAAGGAGGAACTGAAACCGTTGAAATTTCGTTACCGGCTGTAATTTGCGCTACTAAAGACTTAGCAGCAGCTAGAATTCCGAACATGAAAGGAATTATGGCTTCTAGAACTAAGCCATTAACTGTTTTAGCAGCTACAGGAGCTGATAAATTGACTTCAATTGCGAGTTATCAAACACCTGAGAAAGCGAAAGAGTGTAAATATGTATCCGTAGATAACGTAGCCGAATTGGTTCGTTTGTTACACGAAGAAGCTAAAGTGATTTAATAACGCATTTTCAAAAACACATTTAAACAAAATATATGTCAGTATTAGTATTTGTAGAAATAGCAGACGGAAAAATAAAAAAGGCAGCTTACGAAGCGGCTTACTATGCAGCTAAAACAGCTGAATTAACCGGAACAACTGCAGAAGCAGTAGTTTTAGGAACAGCAGGTGCAGATGAATTAGCGAATTTAGGCAACTTCGGTATCGCAAAAATTCACCATGCAAACGATGCACGATTCAACACCTTCGATTCTAAAGCATTTGCGAAAGCCATTGCAGAAAAAGCATCAGGAGCAGATATCGTTGTATTATCGTTCGGTCCAAACGGAAAATTATTAGCACCACGTGTAGCTGTTCGTTTGAAAGCAGGTTATGTGCCGGGTGCTGCTGAATTGCCAACTTTCGAAGGTGGTACATTAAAAGTAGTTAAGAATGTATTCTCTGGTAAAGCAAAAGCATTCTATCAAGTAGCAACAGCGAAGAAAGTGGTTGCTGTTAGTCCGAATTCATTATCACCGGTAAAAGGAAGCGGTACTGCTGCTGTTGAGGCTTTTGCGCCTGCAGTAAGTGATGCTGATTTTGGAACAGTTGTGAAATCGGTAGATAAATTAACCGGACATATTCCTTTAACAGAGGCCGACTTAGTAGTTTCAGCGGGTAGAGGTTTGAAAGGTCCTGAAAACTGGGGAATGATTGAAGAATTGGCAAACGAAATGGGCGCTGCTACAGCATGTTCTCGTGCCGTTGCCGATGTGGATTGGCGTCCACACCACGAGCACGTGGGACAAACCGGGTTCATGGTAAAACCGAATTTGTATATCGCAGTAGGTATATCCGGTGCTATCCAACACTTAGCCGGTGTGAACCAATCTAAAGTTATTGTAGTAATCAATACCGATCCGGAAGCACCGTTCTTCAAAGCAGCTGACTATGGTATTGTTGGCGATGCATTTGTTGTAGTTCCAAAATTAATTGAGGAATACAAAAAATTCAAAGCTGCAGCACATTAAATAAGAAGCTTTTAGCATATAGCCACTAGCTTATAGAAAATAAAGAAACACCAGGTTCGAAAGAGCTTGGTGTTTTTTTGTTTTCAAAAGTGAATGCCATAAAAAATGATTTTGTATTTTGCCCGAAACAAAATCGATTCGTGGAAAAACTATTCAGAAAAAAATCGGTGAATGCCGCTATTCAAGATGCTACTGCAGTTGGAGAAAACGAACATTCAGGACTTAAACGCTCTCTTACTGTTGTCGATCTTACGGCATTAGGTATTGCGGCTGTTGTGGGTGCAGGTATTTTTTCCACCATCGGTAAAGCGAGTTTTGAGGGCGGACCGGGCATTGTGCTTTTGTTTCTTTTCATTGCTTTCGTATGTGGCTTTTCAGCGCTTTGTTATGCTGAGTTTGCCAGCTTGGTTCCTGTTTCAGGAAGTGCTTATACATACTCTTATGTGGCGTTTGGAGAATTAATCGCATGGATTATCGGCTGGGATTTGTTGATGGAGTACGCCATCGGGAATATCGTTGTGGCTATTTCGTGGAGTGGCTATTTTGCTTCCTTTCTAAAAGGTTTTGGCATACACATTCCTGCCTTTTTACTTACTGATTATTGGTCCGCTAAAAATGGAGTGAACGAATTAGCCATTGCTGCATGGAACACAGCTCCTACCCTGTTGGGCGCAAAAATTATTTGCAATATTCCGGCATTTATGATTGTGGTGATTATCACCGCGATTATTTACGTGGGCATCAAAGAGAGTAAGCGTTCTGCCAATGCTATGGTAGTATTGAAGTTAATTGTAATACTGATTGTCATCGCTATTGGCGTATTTTATGTTAACCCTGGCAATTGGATTCCATTTTTACCCAATGGAGCTAAAGGTGTACTCGGAGGTATTTCTTCCGTTTTCTTTGCCTACATAGGTTTTGACGCAATCTCCACCACTGCAGAGGAATGCAAAAACCCTCAACGCGATTTACCACGAGGTATGATTTATTCGCTCATTATATGCACTATATTGTACGTTGTTATTGCACTCATTCTTACCGGTATGGTGAGCTACACCCAACTAAATGTAAGCGAACCATTGTCGTTTGTATTTGAAAAAGTTGGATTGAATTGGATTGCCGGCTTAATTGCGGTGAGTGCAGTTGTGGCCACAGCATCGGTTTTATTGGTATTTCAAATCGGACAACCGCGAATTTGGATGAGCATGAGCCGCGATGGTTTATTGCCGAAAGTATTCAGTAAAGTGCATCCGAAATACGGCACGCCTTCTTTTTCTACTATTCTTACAGGCTTTGTTGTCGCTATCCCGGCCTTATTTGCCAATATGGATTTGATGGTAGATTTAACGAGTATAGGAACACTGTTTGCCTTTGCATTGGTTTCTGCCGGTGTTATGAAAATGCATACCGATGGGATTCACAAACCATCGTTCAAAGTTACCTACATCAACGCACAATGGATATATCCTATTGCATTGGTTATTGTTTTTGCTGCATGGTTAATCATCTATCCAACATCATTTGTTGTTTATTTAGGTTGGGAAAATGGCTTCGATTTTACAACACTTCGAACTGCCTTGCCACATTACATGTTCCTGGCCCTTGTTGCATGGTTAGCCGTATATTCCATTCAAAACAAAGCTTCCCTTATTCCATTGCTATCCTTTTTGGCTTGTGGATATTTACTCAGCGAATCCGGTGCTACCAATTGGGAACGATTTATCCTTTGGTTGATTATCGGATTAATTATTTACTTCGCATATGGTTACAAGAGAAGTAAATTGGCTTAACGCAACACTCCTTTGCCTTTTATTCTTCTTAGGCACTCAAATTAGCACTGCGCAATACGATAGTATTCCGGGCAAAGACTATTCGTATCTCAATTTTAATGAAGTACAAGATTTCTATAACCAACACGGTCTATCACTAATTAATGCCGATAATGCCGATTTATACTTTGAAATCTACGATTGGAAAGGAACCCCTTACCAATATGGCGGTCGCTCTAAGCGAGGCGTTGATTGTTCTGATTTTGTATCGGTGATGTACGAACGCATCTATAACAAAAAAGCACAAGGTAGTTGCACCGATATCTACAAGAAAACCTATGAAATTGATGTATCGCAACTTACTGAAGGCGATTTGGTGTTCTTTAGCATTCGCTCTTATATGTCGCATGTTGGACTGTATTTAGGGAACAACAAATTCGCACATGCCACAGTACATGGTGGAGTAATGGTGAGCGATTTAAATGAACCTTACTACAAAAAACATTTTTTAAAAGCAGCCCGTTTTTCGGAATAATGTATTACCTTTCGACAACTTAACCGAGTTTAGCATATGAAATCGCTTGTTACATCTTTATTGATTTTATTTTCTGTGAGTCTTTTTGCTTTTGATGGTCGCGTTACCATTAAATACAAAACCTACAACAAAGTGGCCGACAACTACGAGTTTCTATGGAAATTCAGCGGTTCAAAATGCCTTTTAGAGATGAACCGAAAAACAACCGAAAAAACGGCTCCAACGTATCTTTTACCGGATGCTGCCACTGGCAAGCTGATTATGTTTGCGAAAGACGATGCAGCAAAAGAAAAAAACTATTATGCATTGAATGTTGGCGATATAAACGGTGGAGTAAGTGGAGTAACCGGACAAGCAACAGGCGAAAAACGCAATATTAATGGCTTAGATTGCGAGAAATTTACGTTCCAAAACGGAACACTCACTTGCGAAGCATGGGTGGCAAAGTCTATTGCCGTAAACTGGATGAACATTGCCCCTTTCTTTAAAACTTCGCTTGAAATTCAAGGATTAGCGAGTTTGAATGTAAGCGGATTTCCGGTGGCGGCTACAACCAAAGACGAGCGTGGCCTTATCATCAACAACTACGAACTCACTAATTACAGTGCAGGCAAAGTAGACGAAGCAGAAGTGAGTATCCCTGCAGGTTATACCTTATACAGTCCAAAGAAATAAGCTTACAATTCGCTGAATTTCTTCTTCCCTTGTAAATAATATTGAACAATAATGGATTGCTTTGCCATTGTTTCAGGCAATTCATGAATGGCGTTTGAACGCTTGGCGTACATAGCTGTAAACGACTTCCAAAAGTCGCGATGGGCTTTGAGTATTGCCTTTGCATCGCTGCCGTTTTTATTTTTCAAAATGCTGTAAAGAATAGCTATCCAATCTAATGTTAAACGAACAGGAATCGTCCACCACAAAAGCGAAGTAGGTAGATTCTTCAACAACAAAAACAAATTGTTGCGGAAGTTGAGATAAGTTTTGCGTGGATTCCCTTGAGGCAAAGAACCTCCACCTACATGATAAACCGTGGATTCCGGCACATACCAAATCGATTTGCCGGCATTTTGAATACGCCAACACAAATCAATTTCCTCTTGATGCGCAAAGAAATCTTCGTCTAAACCGCCAACAGCCCAATACACTTCTGAACGCACAAACAAGCATGCTCCTGAGCCCCAGAAAATTTGGGTTTTATTGTTGTACTGCCCTAAGTCTTTTTCCATGGTGTCGAACAATCGACCGCGACAAAAAGCAAAGCCCAAATAATCCATAAATCCTCCTGCCGCTCCTGCATATTCAAAGGCATCCTTTTCGTGGTAGGCACGTAATTTCGGTTGTGCAGCAGCATAGTTTGGATTCGATTCCAAGAACGATACCACTGGAGAAATCCAGTTTTCAGTGACTTCCACATCTTGATTCAACAACACATAATACTTCGCCTTTACCTGTTGTAAAGCTTCGTTGTAACCGCCTGCAAATCCGCTGTTGCTCTTGTTTTGAACGATACGAACAGATGGGAAATGAGCTTTCACA
>Ga0116191_1001963_pt1 | contig 16041 bp, 8 predicted proteins | sample AD_UKC111_MetaG_FD_89897 | JGI IMG/M metagenome (GOLD analysis project Ga0116191, IMG submission 89897) | Active sludge microbial communities of municipal wastewater-treating anaerobic digesters from Hong Kong - AD_UKC111_MetaG | ecosystem: Engineered > Bioreactor > Anaerobic > Digestate | place...
ATGGATATGGCGTCGCTGAGTTCGGTGGTGACGGATTCGTCGGCGGCTTCCTCGAGCTGGGGATCCGGCGCCCGGATCTTCAACGGCTGGGTGAATATGCTGCCGGACGGCACCGCGCTTACGCCCATCGCGAACGTGAGCCGCGACGCTGGCCGCAGAGTGGGACTGGTGACGACTACCACGGTGACGCATGCCACGCCGGCCGGTTTCGTGGCAGTGCAACGCAGCCGGGGCAGCGAGGACGAAATTGCGTTGCAGTACCAGAAGCGCGTGGATGTGGTGTTAGGTGGAGGGCGCCAATTCTTCGAGGCATCCACCCGGAAAGACAAGCGCGACCTTGTGGGCCAGTTCCGCGGAGACGGCTTCACAGCCATCTTGTCACGTGACGAACTGCTTCGCCTCAAGGCTGGCGGCGTTCAAAAGCTGGTCGGTCTATTCTCTCCGGGCATGATCCCGTTCACGCTGGATCGCAACAATAGTGCGGAGTTGCAGCGGACCGTGCCCACTCTGGCCGAGATGACCACTGCGGCGCTGGCAGTGCTGGAATCTTCGCCCAAGGGGTTCCTGCTACAGGTGGAAGGCGGGCGCGTGGACCACGCCGCGCATAGCAACGACGCCGCCAGCCAGATGTGGGAGATGCTGGCGTTCGACGACGCCATCGAGGTGGCCCTGCGGTTCGCCGAGCGACATCCGGAAACGTTACTTGTAATCACTGCCGACCACGGCAATTCCAACCCCGGCATCGGCGGGAAGTGGGCGGAATGGAACAGCCCCTCGAACGGGTTCAAGGCGCTGGCGCGCGCAAAGAGTTCCTTCAGCCAGATCCAGCCGAAGTTGATGGGGAAGGGCAAGCCGGACGCCGCACTGATCAAGGATTTAGCTCACGAAGCGTTCGGTTTCGAGTTCAGCTCCGACGAGGTTGAGGCCGTGCGCGCGGCAGCGGCGGGCACGAAGAAACTGTGCCTGAACTCCCGGCTGGACAAGCTCGCCGGCATCATGGGGCAGGCCGTGGGGAATCACACCGGCATTGGCTGGATGAGCACGGACCACACCTCGGACTATGTCATCCTGACGGCGCTCGGACCGGGGCGCGAGCGCTTCGCCGGCCAGATCCGCAACACGCGCTGCTTCGAGAACATAGCGGACTTGATGGGTTCGAAGTTCCGCAATCCCTCGATGAGCCCGGAGCGTGCGCGCACGTTCTTACGCGCGGCAATCGAATACCCCAATGCGCCGCACTGGGTGTAGTAACGCCTGCGGTATTCTGAGACTTGTCCCCTATCTTTGAACAAGCCGCCGCTAAGGCCGCCCGGTACCTTGACCAAGTCAACTCACGCCCGGTAGCCCCGGACGGCAGCGCACTGGCGCGCCTGGCTGAATTGGGCGGACCACTGCCCGAGGCGCCTGCCGATCCCGAGAGTGTGATCGAACTGCTTGACCGGGTCGGGTCGCCTGCGACCGTCGCCACCTCGGGCGGGCGGTTTTTCGGCTTCGTGCATGGCGGCACATTGCCCGTGGCGCTGGCCGCCAACTGGCTGGCCGGCGCTTGGGACCAGAACGCTGCGTTGTATACGTCCAGCCCCGTCGCGTCGGTGTTGGAGGAGATTTCTCTCGGCTGGCTCGTGGAGTTGCTGAAACTTCCTGTGGGCTGTGGGGGGGCCTTCGTGACCGGCGCCACGATGGCCAGTTTCACGGGCTTGGCTGCGGCGCGGCGGAGAGTGCTTGAGTCGGTTGGCTGGGACGTGGATGCCGACGGGTTGCATGGCGCGCCGGCGGTGAGCGTCGTGGTGAGCGAGGAGGTCCATCCCTCGGTGCTGAAGTCGCTCGGCCTGCTGGGGTTGGGGCGGCGCCGGGTGCTGCGAGTTCCGGTTGACGGCCAGGGCCGGATGCGCGCGGATGCGCTTCCGGAATTCAACGCGCCGGCGATCGTCTGCGTGCAAGTTGGGAATGTGAACACCGGCGCTTCCGACCCGGTGGGCGCTATTTGCGACGCGGCGCACGCGCGCGGTGCGTGGGTTCACGTGGACGGTGCCTTTGGTTTGTGGGCGGCTGCCAGCCCCGTGCTTGCCCATCTGGTTGCCGGCGTCGAGAAGGCGGATAGCTGGGCCACGGATGCGCACAAGTGGTTGAACGTGCCCTACGATAGCGGGCTGGCCTTCGTGCGCGAACCGGAATTGTTATACCGCGCCATGTCGGTTGCTGCATCCTACATACCGCTCGCCGAGCATCGCGATCCGGGATTGTTTACTCCGGAACTTTCGCGGCGCGCTCGCGGGGTGGAGGTCTGGGCTGCGTTGCGGACGCTGGGCCGTGGCGGCGTAGCGGCGATGATCGAACGGACCTGCCGCCACGCGCGCCGCATGGCCGATGGTCTGCGCGCGGCTGGCTGCCAGGTGCTGAACGAAGTCGTGCTGAACCAGGTGCTGGTCTCGTTCGGGGATGCCGATACGACCTCGCGCGTGATCGACTTCATCCAGGACAAGGGAGTCTGCTGGTGCGGCGGAACGATCTGGCAGGGCCGGACGGCCATGCGCATCAGCGTCACCAATTGGTCCACCAGCGAAGAGGACGTGGAACGCAGCCTGGCGGCGATCCTCGAAGCCCGCCGGATGGCCTCTGCCTAACGCGGGCCGGCAGGCTGGAGGCTCGCCCCGCTTGGCAGGACGCACCGGAAGCCGATATTACTGCTCCGCTCGGCCGGTTCGCTCTCGAGAGTCGTAGAGACACGAAGCATTCTGGGGAGATCGAACCAGGAGCCGCCCCTGAGGGCGGGCGGATGATCCCCGCACCACTCCCAGACATTCCCCAACATGTCATGCAGTCCCCAGTCGTTCGGTTGTTTCCCCGCGACTTCATGCGGCCGGTTACCGTTCCGTTGCAGCAAAACGAAGAAGCCTTTCAGGTCCTTCCGTTCGGCAAACCCCGATACTTCGACTGGTTCCTGTCCGCTGTTGCCGGCGTACCAGGCAATGTCGTCCAGATTCCCGTACCGGGACCCCGACGTTCCCGCTCGCGCGGCGTATTCCCATTCCGCCGCGGTTGGCAGGCGTCCGCCCAACCAGGCGCAATATGCGGCGGCATCCTCCCGATTCACCATGGTCATCGGTTGCCGTACGTTGCTCCAACCCGGATTCAGGGGCCGTTCATATAACCTGGGTTCCGGCGGCATCGGTCTGCTGGTGCGTCGGGCAAACCGAGCATAGGCGCCCACGGTCACCTCCGACTGTCCGATCCAGAAGCCTTGCGACAGGGTGATCCGGCGGGGAGGCTTCTCGGCGTCGTAGCAATCGGCGTCGCCCGGTGAACAGCCCGCCAGGAATGCTCCCGGTGGTACGAACACATACGGGAGCGAGTCCTCCGGATGGACACGAGTCTCTGGATGGCCAGCCGTCCATAGGAGGCAGGCGGCGAAGAGGAACCGACCAATCACTCTATGGATGATATTCCAGGTTGAGGCCCGGTGGGAGATCGTGCGGAGGCGATCGTTCATCATCGACGAACAGCTTTCCCATATGCCTGCCCGGGACCAGAATCCAACCGGAAACTTGAACAAAACAGGGGGAAATCGACACAGATTTTTCTTGACAGGAACCCAAATCGGGGTATAGATATTGTTCAGGTGGCGAAAGTGATGGTCAGCCATGATGAACGAAAACTCGAACGGTAGGTCTGGTGGCAACTACGAAGTGGCTGCGGTGCGCAAGGCTCTGGAAATCCTGTGCGAGTTCGGCACCGATCCGCCAAATCTGAGTGTCAGCGACCTGAGCCGCCGTCTGGAGATGCCCAAGTCGACGACGCACAACCTGTTGCGCACGTTGGAGAGCATGGATTTTCTCAAGCAGGACCCGGCGGACAAGCGATACCGGCTGGGGCCGCGGGTCTACGAGTTGGGAATGAGGTTCTCGCACAGCACGAGGCTGGTGGCGGCGGCATTGCCGCATCTGAAACGGCTGGCGGCGGAAACAAAGGAGACCGTGAAGCTGGGCGTGTTATCGGACAATGAGATCCTGATACTGTCAGCCATCGAGTCGCCGTTCCAGCTGCACACGCGGGGAGACGAGGGATTGCGTGCTCCGCTCCATTGCACAGGATTGGGGAAGGCGATTCTGGCCACGCTGTCGAGCGATCGGGTGAGGGCCGTGGCCGGGGTGAGGGGATTGCCTCGATTCACGCCACATACGATCACGACCATGGATCGTTTAGAAGAGGAGATGGGCCGGATCCGGGCGGAAGGATACGCCATCGATATGGAAGAAAACGAGTTAGGAGTGATCTGTGTCGCGGCTGCCATTTCAGTAGTGGTGGATGGAGGCACGGAGGCGTTGAGCGTCTCCGCGCCTGCAAGCCGGCTACCGCGGGAACGCATTCGGGAGTACGGGGAACGCGTGCTGGAGACGGCGCGCACGGTGGAGAACGCGCTCGGTGCCCGGCGGAGAGGGCTTCCGGTCGTCACGGCATCGTATTGAAAGAAGGAGATTGAATGAAGACATTGCTAGAAATCATGGGCCGCGTGTCGGTTCCATTGGTAACGCCCTTTTATGCCAACGAAGATGTCAACCACGAGGCGCTGGGGCAGTTGGTGGACTACATCATCACCAGGAACTTCTGCGATTCCATTATCGTCACCGGCACGACGGGTCAGTTCTATGCGCTGACGGACGAGGAAAGGCTGGAGATCTGGAAGACGGTCAAGGCCGCCAATCGGGGGCGGGTTCCCCTGGTGGCGGGCGTGGGCGCGGCTTCGACACGCGCATCGATCCGTTTTACCCGGATCGCCGAGGAGATGGGCTTCGACGTGGCCATGTGCGTTTTGCCGTACTACGGCAAACCTACGCAGGAAGGAATCCGAAGGCACTTCGAGGCGGTAAGCTCGGCGACGAAGTTGCCTGTGCTGATTTACAACATTCCGCTTTTCACCGGCGTCAACATGGAACCGGAGACGCTCGTGCAACTCGTGAAGATCCCCAACATCCGGGGTATCAAGGAGGAAGCTGGAATCCAGCCAACGCAAGCCACTTCATTCGCGTTGCATACGCCGGAAGACTTCTCGATCTACTGTGGGGACGACACCATGGTACTGCAAGTGCTGCCGCAGCGAGGCGTTGGCGTGGTCAGTGGCGGTTCCCAGGTGATCGGCGATTGCATGAAGGCGATGATCGACGCCTATTACAAGGGCGACAACGTTGAGGCTTCCAGAATCTACTTCAAGATGGCGCCTTTCTTCGCTTCGCTCAATCAGAACGGGCGCCTTAATCCAGTTCCCATCCTTCGGGCAGCGATTGAGAAATCGTCCGGAATCAAGATCGGTCCGCCGCGTGGCCCGCAAGTGCCGGCCACGGCGGATGAAATGGCTGTCACGGGAGCGATCCTGGACGGCATAAGAAAGGCTTGACTCGATCCCAAATCAGCGCCATAGTTGGGGCAGATTTAGAGGGTTGAGTCGGTGGAATGGCCGGCCGGAAGGCCGGCTATCGAGACGAGAGATGAGGTGAGTCATGTCAGGTCGTCACAGCAGTATCCTCCTGGCGGCTGTCTTAGTGCTCCTGACTGCCGCCGTACCCGCATTCGGGCAAGGAGCCGCGCTAGGATCCATAAGTGGGAGAGTCACGGACCCTTCGCAGGCGCCGGTCCCGGATGCCGGGATCCTTGTAACCAATATCAAAACCGGATCAACGTCCACGGCCGCGACAACGGCCGATGGGTATTACACGGTCCGATTCTTACAGCCCGGCACTTATTCGGTGTCGGTTTCCAAGACCGGATTTCAGAAATCGGTGCAGCCCAACGTGGTGGTGGCTACGGCTACCAACCCCACGGTGAACTTCACCCTTACCTTGGGCGCAGTGGCTGAGACCGTCACGGTAACCGAACGAGTCGCGCAGATCGAAACGCAAAATGCGGACAAAGGCGCGCTCATCGACAACATCCGTATGCTGAACACGCCTACGCAAGGCCACAACATCATGGGCATTACGTGGGCAGCAGCGGGCGTGACGGTGGCGACTAACGCCAAGAGCTTCACCCCATATGACAACTCGGGTTCGACATCGCTGGTGATCAGCGGCGGACAATTCAAGTCCAACGAAATGCTGATCGACGGCGTGCCGAACCGGGGCGGCAACGAGGGAGGCCTTTACGGCACCATTCCGACGCAGGAGACCGTGGCGGAGATGAAGGTACTGGCCAGCCCTTACAGCGCGGAGTACGGGCGCACCACGGGCGGCGTTGTGAACGTGACAACGCGCAGCGGCAGCAACGATTACCACGGCGAAGCTTACTTCTACAACCGGAACGTGACGATGGCGGCCAACACCTTCGAACGGAACCTGGCGAAGCAAGGCCGGTTGCCTGTACACTTCGACCAGTACGGTTTCCTGGTGAGCGGACCGGCCTTCAAGAACAAGCTGTTCTTCAGTTCAGGCTGGCAGCGGCTGCACTCGGGTAGTAAGAAGTCCTATTCGGGTCACGTGCCTACCGAGGCGGAACGCAACGGCGATTTTACCGACACGTGGTGGAACAGCGGTGGGCAGAAAGCTCCCGTGTTGATTTACGATCCGTGGAGCATCAAGCAGGATCCCGTGACGGGCAGGTACTCGAGGACGGCGCTCGCCGGCAACAAAGTTCCTGCGAGCAGGATGAGTCCGGTCGCCAAGGCGTTCTGGAAGTATATCCCGCTGCCGAACGCAGCGGGCGACCCCATCACCCGCGGCAGTAACTACCTGCCTTCGGGGGGCTCGGCCAAGGCGGATTTCAGCGAATACTCCAACCGTGTGGACTGGAACATCAACGACACAAACCGGTTCAGCGTGCGCCATATCCGTAACAACTTCAACTCCTACGACGTCGAGTTTTACCCAGGCGCGGCGGACGTGAACACGGGCTTCCCGTTCACGCGCGCCAACCACAACCTGGTAGTGGACTACACGAGGACCATTTCACCGACAAGTGTGTTGAACGTGCGCGCTGGGTTGCAGCGGTACCTGACGGCGAATAGAAACAACAAACGGGGCGAGGTCACGCCAAAGGACCTGGGCTTCAGTTCGACATTCGTGGCTCAGGCTTCGCCTTATTTCCCATACTTCAGTTTCGGTGGTTCTCCCGGCTATGGTGGGTACGCCTTTAGCGGCGCCGGCCAGGGTTCAGGCAACTTTACGCCGGATCAAATCAACAACGTCGATGCCACGTGGTCCAAGATCATTGGCAGCCACACGCTGAAGATCGGCGGGCAGGGGCGTCTGGAGCGCACTTACAACGTGGCCGCGGGCTACGATGCCGGTTCGTTCGGTTTCAGCCCCACGGCGACGAATGCAGATCCGCAATTGAATGTGCCTTCGGCTGGCGATGCGGTGGCATCGTTCCTGATGGGAGTGGGTAGCGCATCCATCGACGTACTTTCGCTGCCGGCGCGCCAGGGCAAGAGCTTGGCATTATTCGTGCAGGACGACATCAGCGTCACCAGTAAACTGAAACTCAACTTCGGCTTGCGCTGGGACTGGACAGGTCCCATGACGGACCGTTACAACGCCATGACCGGCAAGTTCGACGAAACGGCCACCAGTCCGCTTGCGGCGCAGGTGAAGGCCACGGCGGCTGCGTCTAATTGCCCCGCGTGCGCAAACCTGCGGGGCGGGTTGACGTTCCCGGGCGTGGGCGGGATGCCCCGCAACGTGTACAACGCGACGCGCAAGAACTTCGGGCCGCGTATCGGTTTCGCTTATGCGCTTGACAATAAGACTGCCATCCGAGGCGGTTTTGGAATGTTCTACGGGCCCATCTGGTACGATCCGGGCCAGCCCGCCGGCTACAGCCAGACGACGACGTCGATTCTGTACGACTCGAATCAGATTCCTATCAACCTGATCGACAACCCGTTCCCGAACGGACTGCTCCGGCCCACGGGTTCGAGCAAGGGGCTGGCGACGAACATCGGTGCCAGCATAAGCTTCATCGATCCGGAGACGCGGGAGCCGAGGGCCTATCAAACGAGCTTCGAAATACAGCGGGAGATACCCTGGGGAGTTCTGGTCAGCGCAGGTTACAACTTCAACTACAACGACCGGTTGCCGGTGAACCAGTCGCTGAACTACATCCCGGAGTCGCTCTACATCCAGGGTGCTTCGGTTCTGAACCGGCAGGTGGACAACCCGTTCGCCGGCCTGGTGCCGGGCTATGCGCTGAACCAGTCGAAGATCGCATTCAGTTCGCTGCAATACCAGTTTCCACAGTTCACCGGGGTAACGAAGGTAAATGTGCCGATTGGAGACTCGCGTTACGACGGTCTCCAGACTCAAGTGACCAAGCGGTTCAGCCACGGCGTCAGTATGAGCTTTGCATATACAATCTCCAAGAAACTGGGTCATTTCGGCTACGCCAACTCGTTCGATAACTTCCTGGAGAAGACTTACGAGACTTACGACATTCCTCAGAACTTCGTGGCCAACGGATCGTGGGAGATGCCGTGGGGCAAGAAGCGTTGGGCCTGGACGACGATGCCGGGATGGCTGGATCACATCATCGGCGGTTGGCAAATCAACTGGATGATTCGGGTCTCGAGCGGCAGGCCTTACCAATTGGCCGCGGACACCATCCCTGTTGCCGGTGTGGACCCCAACGATGTACCAGGCGGCCAGCGCCTGGATCAGTGGATCAACAGGGCGGCGTACACGCTGAACACCAACCCGTACGCGCCGCGGCGGTGGTACACCGTAACCGGCCGGCTGCGTGAGCCACCGACACACAACTTCGATCTCGGGATTATGAAGAACTTCCGGATCACGGAGCGTGTGAAGTTCCAGTTCATCAACAACTGGGTGAATGCGTTCAACACGCCGCAGTGGTACGGTTCAACAGGTAACTGCAATTCTGCATCGAAGTCCTGCTTCGGCCAGATTGCGGGTTATCAAAATCAATCCAATTATCCGCGCCAGATTCAGTTCGCCGGCCGGATATCGTTCTAGGCACAGAGGGAAGGGGCCCTGCTGGGCGGGGCCCCACACAAACCGGGGGTGGGAGATGAAGAAGTTTTTGGCTGCAACGGTATTTCTGTTTCTCTGCGCGGCGCTTCTATTTGGTCAGGGCGCCGCGTTGGGTACCATCAGCGGACGGGTAACGGATCCTTCGGACTCGCCAATCCCAGGGGCAACCATCACCGTTACGAACCTGCTGACCGGCGCCAAGTACAGCGCCGGAACCACAGCGGAAGGTTTCTACAATGTCCGGTTCTTACAGCCGGGAGATTACTCGGTGGAGGTGGTGCAACAGGGATTCCAAAAGGCGGTCCAGCCGAAAGTGACCGTGGTAGCGGCATCAAACCCCACGGTCAATTTGAAGCTCATGCTGGGCTCTGTAACCGAAACGGTTACGGTTACAGACAAGGTGAGCCTGGTGGAATTTGAGAACGCCGACCGAGCCGGCGAAATTGACCATGCGCGAACGCTTTACACGCCGACGGTGCAGCGCGTGGTGATGAGCATCCTGCCGAGCGCGCCGGGGGTGGTTGTAGCAGGCAACGACCGGGGCATGACGCCATCGGGTAACGCGGGGGCTTCGGGCTTCATGATCAACGGGGGCCAGGACCGCACCAATGAGATGATCCTGGACGGAGTTCCCAACCGTACCAGCTATGACGGCCACATGTTCGGCGTCATTCCTACGCAGGAGTCCACGGCGGAAGTGAAGGTGATCACAAACGCCTACAGCGCGGAGTACGGCAATACGACGGGTGGGATCATCAATGTGACCACAAAGTCCGGCAGCAACGAATACCACGGTGAACTTTACACCTTCTTCAGGAACACCGCGCTCAATGCCAACCATTTCGAGCGAAACCGAGCGGGGCAACCGCGCACCAGGCTGGTTTACAACACATACGGTGGCATCGTTACCGGCCGCATTTTCCGTGACAAGCTTTTCGGGACGTTCAAGTACAACCAGAACAAGAGTAACGACGTGAAGAGCTTTGCCGGATATGTACCGACGCAAAAAGAGCGCAACGGCGACTTCACTTCGACCTTCTATCTGAAGAGCGGTGTCCCGACCCAGGTACAGATCTACGATCCGTTCTCAACGGTTCAGGATCCAGTGACGAAGAAATACAGCCGCACTCCAGTGGCTGGAAACGTAATTCCAGCAAATCGCATCAACCCGGTGGCCAAGGCTTTCTGGAAGTACATACCGCTGCCGAACGCCCCTAGCGGCCTGGTTGTGAAGGCGACCAACTTTATCTCGGTGGGCGAGTCGAAAGCCACCAAAGAATACATCGAGTTCATGCCGCGCATCGATTGGAACATTAGCGAGCGCACAAAACTCATGGTCCGGCACATCCGGACCGACTATAAAGAGTATCCGGTGTTGTATTACGGGACGGCGGCGGAGGTGAATGGGGGATTCCCATTCATTCGGGCCAATCACAATGCAGTGGTTGACCTCACCCACACGCTCTCGCCCACCAGCGTACTGAATTTCCGGGTGGGCATGGAGCGGTACGTCACAGGGCAATTGGAGACGCCGCGCCTGCAGGCGACGCCCGCGGACTTGGGCTTCAGTTCCACGTTCCAGTCCCAGGCGGCGAAGGCGTTTCCCGTTTTCCGCATGGGTGGCTCCAATATCGGCGGGAGCGACATGTTCATGGGCGGAGGTCTTCCGGCAGGACGGTACGTGCCGGATCAGGTCAACAACGTAGACGCCGCGTGGTCTAAGAATCTCGGGAAGCACAACCTCAAAGTCGGTGGACAGTTCCGCTTGGAGCGAATCTATCTGAGTCCCGGAGGCAATGACGCCGGATCTTTCTCGTTTGGCCGCGGGGACACCAACGGACCCGACCCGGATGTGCAAACCATAGGTGCAGGTGACGAAACGGCGAGCTTCCTCTTTGGTGTGGGAAGCGGGTCGCTGGACCTTAACGCCACCACGAACCGGCAATTGCTGTACAGTGCGCTGTATGTTCAGGACGACCTCAAGCTGACGCCCAAGTTGACGGTGAACTTGGGCCTGCGTTGGGACCGCACGGGCGGCCTGACGGACCGTTACAACGCCATGACGGGATCGTTCGATCCCACAGCGGCCAGCCCGCTGGCGGCTCAAGTGAAAGCCGCGGCGGGTGCGCAGTATTGCCCGGCATGCGCGAACCTGGTGGGCGGTCTTATGTTCCCCGGTGCGAACGGCCAACCGCGGAATGTGTATGCCCCTGGCAACAAGGACTTTGGTCCCCGCATAGCGGCCGCTTACGCTCTGAACAACAAGACCGCGATTCGAGTCGGATGGGGTATGTTCTATGGACCCATCTACTACGACCCGGGTCAAGCGGGTTTCAGCCAGTCAACCCCGTGGGTGACTTACGATGCCAACCGCGTCCCGTTGAACCTGCTGGACAACCCGTTCCCCACGGGCATTATCCAGCCGGTTGGCGCGAAGAAAGGTCTGGCAACCAATATAGGCTCGGGCATCTCCTACGTCGATCCGAATACCCGGACTCCGCGGGCCCGGCAGTTCAGTTTTGAGATCCAACGGGAGGTCTTCTGGAACATGCGTGTGAGTGCGGGTTATGTGAACAATATCGTTACCCGGTTGCCCGTCAACAAGAGTCTCAATTCGCTTACCGAGCAGCAATACACGCAGGGTGCATCGTACTTGAACACGAAGTACCCCAACCCGTTCGCAGGATTGGTGCCGGGTTATGCGCTCAACCAATCCACGATTGCCAACTCGAGTTTGATTGTGCCGTACCCGCAGTTCCCGGGAGGCGTTACACTTGCCAGCACTCCCATTGGCTGGTCCCGTTACGACGCCCTGCAACTTTACCTTGTGAAACGCATGAGCCAGGGAATAAGCTTCAGCCTGGCCTACACAGCCTCAAAAAAGATGGAGAGGTCGGGATATCAGTGGGCCACGGATCCTTTCCTTGAGAAGCGGCTTTCGCCGCTCGATTTTCCGCAGATCCTGGTACCTAACTTCGCGGTAGAACTGCCTTTCGGCAAAGGACACTGGCTGTTCCCGAACACTCCGGGTTGGGCGGACCGCATCATCAACGGCTGGCAGGTAAACGGGATTATCCGCATTCAGAGCGGCAAAGTTGTTGAAATGGCCAGCAACGCCATCCCGACGGGGGCGGATCCCAACGCCGTACCCGGCGGGCAGAACCTGAACCAGTGGATTAATCCCGCGGCGTTCGTGAACAACACGGATCCGTACCGAATCCGGCGATGGCCGACTGTTTTGTCAAGCCTTCGCAATCCACCGATTCACCGTTTCGACCTCGGTGTGGTGAAGAAGACGCGCATAGCTGAGCGGTTCATGTTCGAGATCGAGGCTCAGGCTACCAATGCGATGAATACCCCCGAGTGGTACGACTCGCTCAACGGTAGCAACCCGACTTCGGCCACGTTCGGCCAAATCGGGACCGTAAAAGCACTGACTAACTATCCGCGGCAGGTGATTCTCAGCGGCAAACTCACGTTCTAGGAAGGAAGGGAGGCAGCCGGGTAGTTGCCTCCCATTTTTGAAATGCGGAAAACCATATTCTTGTCGTGTGTTCTTTTGGCGTCCTCTTTGTTGGGCGCCGACTTCGTTTCTACGGGGGTGCTCGCCGCGCGCTGGCACGAATCCGGCTTCATAGGAGACGACAGTTACAACGGAGTGACTGCAGCCAGTGACGGTAAGATTTATTACGTCATATGCGCTCACAAGATCGACGTGGGCGCGCAGATGTTCTCCTACGATCCAGCGACAGACAAGGTCACGCATTTGGCCGATCTTACCGAGGCCAGTGGAGAGAAGGGACTGAAATCCGTTCCGCAAGGCAAGAGCCACGTCAATTTTTACGAACACAATGGCAAGCTATATTTCGCCACTCATATGGGTTACTACCAGGTGGTGGACGGCAAAGAACTGGTTGGTGTTCCTCCAGCCGGTTACAAGCCATATCCCGGCGGCCACTTCCTGGGTTACGACATGGCGACAGGCAAGATCGAGAAACTGGCCAGTGCGCCGGTAGGCGAAGGCATCATCACGATGGCGATGGACAAGCGCCGCGAACGCTTGTTTGGGCTGACGTGGCCCTCGGCCCACTTTCTGGTTTACGACCTGATGAAGAAGGAGATGAAGGACTACGGCCTGACGGCGGGCCTGGGTGAAAAGGGCGTGGGGGACACGTTCCGCGTAGTGTGCCGGTCCATCGCCGTGGATCCTGTTTTAGGCACGGCGTTTTTCAGCGATTCGACGGGACAAATCTGGCGCTATGGCTGGGCAAGACAGGAGAAGGAACTCCAGACGATCCCAGGCTGCAGCATGAAGCGCCCTATCTTCGGCAAGTGGGACCCGAACATACCCGGACACATGGGCTACAACTGGCGGCAGACGGTTTGGTACGAGCCGGAGAAGGTTTTTTACGGGACGCACGGGATGAGCGGATACCTGTTCCGCTTTGACCCGCGCGGAGGCTTTCTAGAAGTAGTTGATAGGATCGCCTCCCAGAAATCGAAGGCAAGCGGCCTGTACGATGAGTTCCCTTACGGATACCTGGGACTCACTCTTGGCCCCGACGGTCATACCCTGTACTTCCTCACCGGAACGCCCAAGGGCGAGGAGATACGCTTCGTCACGTATGATATTCCGACTGGGAAATACACGGACCATGGTGCGCTGGCTCTGGACGACGGTCGACGGCCGACATGGGCGCAGTCGATCGCGGTGGGACGCGACAAGCGCATCTACACGGTGTCGAAGATCATGGATAAGGGGAAGTTGAAAGTGGATTTACTCAGCTTCGCCGATCCGCTGCAGACGCCGCCGGCGCCGGAGCCGCAGTACAAAATTGTGCGGAACTGGGTGAACCCGCAGGGCGTACCGAACGCCCTCAAAGAAGCGCACTCGCTGTGTTTCGACAAGGACGGCAACCTCATCCTGGTGGACAGCGTTAGCAGCCGGGTCCAGCGCTTTACGCCCGAAGGGAAGTGGCTGTCCGAAATCGGCCTGGGGCCCGGGAAAGGACCGGGCCAGTTCAGCGGGCCGCGGGACGCGCGCGCCGGCCGGTCCGGCGAGATATTCGTCTCCGATGCCAACAACTACCGCATTCAAGTTTTCAGCGCGGACGGCAAGTTTCTGCGCATGTTCGGCTCGAAAGGCAGCGGGCCGGGCCAACTGCTGCGGGCGCACGGTTTGGGTTTCTCGCCGGACGGCACCAGGCTCTATGTTGTGGACGTAGATAACAATCGGGTTAGCGTCTTCGAGCCGCAAAGCGGGAAGTTCCTCTTCAGTTTTGGCAAGAAGGGCGAAGGCGCGGGCGAGTTCCGCGACGCGCATGGGTTGGGTGTGGCGCCGAACGGAGACGTAATCGTTTCGAATTACTACGGGCCGACTCAGCGGTTCAACGCTGATGGAAAGTTCCTGTACGACTTCGCGCCGGCTGGTTTCCGCGGTTGGATTCACTTCCACAGCATGACTACCGATAACAGGGGCAACACATACCTGGCCGCACGGCACCGGGATGGGCGCAACGCGATTGTCATTTACGACAATCGAGGCGCTTACGTCGCGGCCTGGGCGGCGTCCACCGCTGAAGGCGAGCAGGGTGTGAAGACAGCGGCCGTGGACGCGAACGGGCAGGTGTACGCTGCCGTTGAGAGCCGCAGCGTGCATGGCGTGCAGGTCTTCCGGAGAAGGCCATGAGACTGATCGCGGCCCTTCTTGCGGCTTTCTGCACACTCGGCGGCGAACAGTACACGCTGCTGCAGAGTTGGAGCGTGGCCGGAGGAGGACCGGGACAGTTGCGCGGCGCGCACGGGATCGCCGTAAACCGGAACGGCGACGTGATCGTCACCGACAGCCGGACTTCCCGGGTGATTCAATGTACGCCGGATGGAAAGTTTCTGTGTGAAATCGGCGACGGTCCTGGTTCCGGTCCGGGGCAGTTTCGATCCCCGCGGGACGCCGCTGTGAATCCAGTGGACGGCAAGATCTACGTTGCCGACGGTGCGAACTTCCGCATCGAGGTGTTCGATCCGGAAGGCAAGTTCCTGCGGGAATTCGGGACGAAGGGCAGTGCGTCCGGGCAGTTCCTGAGGCCGCACGCTCTGGATTTCGACCCGATCGGCCGCCTGTTCATCGCGGACGTCGACAACAGCCGCATTGCCGTCTATGACGAGAAAGGGAGCTTTGTCGCGCACTGGGGTAAGGCGGGCAGCGGCCCCGGCGATTTTCACGCGCCGCACGGGCTGGGAGTCGACCGGCGCGGCGACGTTATCATCTCAAATTACTACGGGCCGGTACAAAAATTCACGCCTCAAGGCAAGTTGTTACTGGAGTTCGGCGCGTTCACGGCCGAGAACAATCTGCTGAGCTATCACAGCATGTGTGTGGATCGCGAGGGCAACATTTACATTACCACGCGGGACAAGGAGCGCCGCTCGAGCATTACCAAGTACGACAACAACGGCAAGTTCCTGACGCAATGGTACATGCCCCAGCCTCGGCAGTTGGTCGAAGATGTGGCGGTCGATTCGATCGGGCGGGTCTTCGTGACCTACCAGAGCCGGCAGGACACGGGTGTGTATGTTTTCGAAAAGAAGTAGCACGGCCCTCAGCATCCTCCTGTGGCTCTGCGCCTTGGGGTGGATGGGGCCGGCAGGCTGCGGGCGGAGGACAAAGGCCCCTCTCGACTATGTGGATCCGAACATCGGGGGCATCGGCTATCTGCTGCAGCCGGCGAATCCCAACGTGCAATTGCCGCACGGCATGGCGCGGCTGGTTCCCATAACCACACCACTGGTGAAGGACCGCTACCTGGCCGACAGGGTTTACGGCTTTCGGGCCGGCGCATCGACTATTATGCCGGTTACAGGCGAGGTCAACCGCGACCCCGCCTTGTCTGCCTCGCTATACGATCATGACCTGGAGAAAGTGACGCCCTATTCCTATGAAGCGCTCCTCGAAAGCTACGACGTTAAGGTCGAGTATTCACCCGGCACGACAAGCGCGTACTACCGTTTCACGTACCCGGCGGGCAAAGATGCGCACGTGATCTTCAACCTGTCGTCGCGGAATCCC